>Ga0213863_10000712_pt1 | contig 24651 bp, 21 predicted proteins | sample PICome_8_FD_160128 | JGI IMG/M metagenome (GOLD analysis project Ga0213863, IMG submission 160128) | Coastal seawater microbial communities near Pivers Island, North Carolina, United States - PICO497 | ecosystem: Environmental > Aquatic > Marine > Coastal | place: USA: North Carolina... | reverse complement strand
TGCCACTTCCCAAACAAAGCTGTTGCATAACCGGACTCCTTCATGGCCTCCCCCAGCGTCCATTCCTTGAGGGGCAACCCCGTATCACGATGAGACTTTGCCGTAATGACCCCACCTACGCCACTTCGCTGCTGATAACGTCCTGTCATCAAAGCAGCCCGAGTTGGTGAGCAGACTGCTCCATTCGAGTGAAAATCAATACACTTCACTCCTGTCGAAGCAAGCTTATCGAGATGAGGAGTTTTGATCGTTTTACTTCCATAACATGACAAGCCGCCGTAGCCGAGATCATCCGCCATAATGAAAATGATATTAGGTTTCTCTGTCTCAGCAAAAGCGATCCAAGGTAAAAGGGCCCAAGATCCAATACGTGTTTTTAGTTTTACCATCCTATTTCTTTTTTAATTTTTTCTGGACGCTCCAGGTCCCCATCGCGGTTCCTCCAGTTGCTTCTCCCAGGCATTAAGCTTTCTCAACATTGCTTTAAGCACCTCACCATTTTCGCTCGCCAGATCTCTAGACTCCCCAACATCCTTGCTCAGATCAAAGAGTGCGGGTTTATCTCCAGACTTGCGATCATGAATAATTTTCCATTTTCCTTCCCTCATAGCCCGAGGACCACCACTCCCACCCTGCCTCCAAAACAACGGCCTAGGCACTTCCACCACTGCTGTCGTTTTTAGCTTCACACCAAGTAGCCCCAGAAAACTTCTTCCATCAAGATTCCAATTTGAAGACACCTCCCCACCCGCTGCCTCAATCAAGGTCGGCAGAAGATCAAGCGCGATCACCGGCTGATCAATGACCCTTCCAGCTGGTATTTCACCCTTCCATCTCATCACCCAGGGAACCCTCACACCCCCTTCCCACAAAGTCCCTTTCTTCCCCTGAAGTGGAAAATTATTAGCTCCATTTGAAGTCTGCCCGCCATTGTCATTGGTAAATAAGATAATCGTGTTCTCATCCAATCCTTCTCTCTTCAAGCAATCCAAAACCTTCCCTACATTATCATCGAGACTCACGACCAACCCGGCATAGCCGGCTCTCCTCTTCTGATCAATATGAGCCACTCTCTTCACATCTTCTAGCTTGGGCTGAAGGGGCCCGTGGGGTGAAGTGAAAGAGACGAAAAGAAAAAACGGCGCTTCTTTATTCTCACGGATGAACCGGCAAGCCGCATCACCAAAACGATCGGTTACGTAGCCATCTTCTTTAGTAATCCTGCCGTTCTCTTGTATCACTCGATGGGCACTAGGTTTCAGTATTTCATGATAAGGTCGTGAACCTTGTAGAAGACCATAAAACCAATCAAACCCGCGTTTATTGGGGTGATACTCTTCGGGATATCCAAGATGCCACTTACCAACCAGCCCCGTAGTATAGCCCAAGGATTTGAGGTGGTTGACTCCGAATTTCTCCTTCAAATCCAAGCCGCTTTGAAAGCCAGGAGGAAGATTATTATCATAACCAAACCTCTGTTGATAACGCCCGGTCATTAAACCTGCGCGGGAGGGCGAGCACACCGAACCCGCCATGTAAGCATTTGTAAACCTCGCGCCTTCCTTTGCGATACGATCGATATTAGGCGTTAGTTTTTTCATATCCGCTGCGCAATTCGGTTGGAAACCAAAATCTGCATAGCCCGCATCATCAGAGTAAAGAATAATAATGTTTGGCTGCGCTAATGCCAAGGACGAGACCGCCAGAAAAGCGCTCAAAATTCTCAAAATCATACTCTCGATCATGGCAAAGAATTTTTTTTGCAACAATCACCTAAAACACAACCTCGTCCTCACCGAGGATCTGTATCTCAGTCTCGAGAACAACGCCTCTATCTTCCTTCGCCTTCGCTTTGATCTTCTCGATTAATGAAATCACATCAGAAGCACTAGCCTTACCTCGATTAACGATAAAATTACCATGCTCCGGCGAAACCTCGGCCTTGCCTACCCCAGTCTCTTTCAAGCCCATCTCATCGATCAATTGACCCGCGCCGCAGACTGCGGGGTTTTTGAACGTGCACCCAGCACTCGCAGCCTTCGGCTGGGTCGTATTACGATGATGGCGAGATTCATTAAGCTTCTCCTGTATCGCTTGTTGATCTGAGGGAACTCCAGCGAAGGTCGCCTCCAGAGCATAATTCCGGCGAAGCTCGGGGACGTTGCGGTAATAAAATTTTATCTCATCACGCTTGCGCGTTCTAATCTCTCCATCTTCATCTAAAAAAGTCACTGCGACAACTTGGTCGAAAGTTTCCACACCCATTGCTCCGGCATTCATACGCAGTCCGCCTCCGACATTCCCCGGGATTCCTTCCATCCATTCAAATCCACCAATGCCATGCTCGCGTGCTATACTGGCAACCTTTTTGAAGCGAACTCCAACACCTGCCGTGATCGTATTCCCCTCAACAGTGACCGCAGCAAAGGCACCACCTGCTGGATGAATAACAGCCCCACGAATTCCTCCATCTCGAATCAACAGATTAGATCCACGCCCCACAATTCGCACTGGAATCCCCCGAGCTTTGCAGAAAGAAACAGAATCGGCTAATTGCCGAAATTCCGATGGCTCGATCCAAAACTGAGCCGGCCCTCCAACACGCATCGTACTGTGACGCGACATCGGTTCGTAAAGCTTGATTGCCGAGACTTTTGTTTCATTTCGGATTTCCTCCAAAACCTTAAGATCGCGAATAATCTTATTTCCAGCCTCATGAACATTTCCGGCTCCCAACGTCAAAAAAAGATCACCCTCCGCTAAATTATTCCCCACCGCGTGATGCGCGGTTGGAAGATCCGGGACAAAGTATGCTTTCGTCGAACCATTGGCTAAAATTGCATCAACAATTGTCTGCCCACTCACACCAGGAATAGGATCTTCGCTGGCCGCGTAGATATCGGTCACGAAAACTAGATCGGCAGCTTGTAAGGTCTTACCAAAATCATCAGCTAGCTTATGAGTCCGGCTGTAGCGATGAGGCTGAAAGAGCACAATCACGCGGCCCGGCTTGTAACTACGAGCAGTCTGCAAAGTAGCCGCAACCTCCGTCGGATGATGGCCGTAGTCATCCACAATACGATATCGCTTGCTCAGATGCTTCGTTTCGAATCGTCTCTTAGCACCCGCAAAAGAACTAAGGGCCTGATTCATTTTTGAAAAATCAACCCCACAACTTGAAGCCACCGCGATTGCTCCTAAAGCATTCAACACATTATGTAGACCGGGAATACCAAGCTGAACCCTGCCCAGCTCCTTCCCTTTATAGTTGACCGTAAAACTCACTGTTCCGATCTGCCCAGAAAGATCAGTCGCAGTCCAATCGGCATCTTGCCAACCATAAGAAATGGAATTGTCTCGTGTTGCACAAAGCTGAGTCGCTTCTTCACACTCACGGCAATAAAAAACGGTATCCGAAGTCTGGTCCAACAAGTTATTAAAAACCTCACGAATTTGCTCAATCCCTCGCGTGTAGTGGTCGAGGTGCTCTTCCTCGACATTTAACACAATTGCGTGTTTTGGATGATACAGGGCCAACGTGCCATCCGATTCATCACCCTCTGCCACCAGATACTCACCATCTTGGTTCCATTCGGCATTAGAACCCAAAACTGGGATCTCCGCCCCCACATAATGACAAGGCATGAAATCTCCTTGACGAAGAATATGCGCGATCATTGCCGAGGTCGTTGTCTTACCATGGGTACCAGAAACCACCACTCCTGCCTTCGTATGAAGAATGGCCGCTAGGCATTCTGCACGTCGGAAAGTAGCAATCTTTTGAATCAAAGCCTCGGAAAGGGCGGGGTTTGTGGGCCGAATCGCCGAGGAATAAATCACCGCATCCGTATTCTTCACGACTTCTCCTGAATGCGGCGTAGAAAAATCAAGACCTAACATTCGGAGACGCTCCGTCTCTCCAGAAGTCACTCGATCAGATCCGCTAACCCGATGCCCCATCTGAATCAAGAGCCTCGCCAACCCACTCATACCCGAACCTGCCACGCCGATCAAATGAACCCGGAGTGGTTGCTCCGGATTTAAAATCTTCTCGCTGAATTGCTCGATAGTCATCCTTCAATAACGTTAACGATTTGGGCAGCCGCATCAGGAACCGCGAGATTCAGTATCGATTGTGACATACTTTCAAGAGTTCCATCATCGAGTTTAGACAAAATGTCTGTGATCGTTTTAGCTTTGAGATCTTTCTCATGAGTTAAGATCGCAGCCCCTGCTTTTTCAAAGACACGGGCATTAGCTGTTTGATGGTCATCGGCAGCAAAGGGGAACGGCACCAAAACCGCCGGCAACCCTACATGACTCAACTCTGTCAGAGACGATGCCCCAGATCTCGCTACACAAAAATCGCTTGCCGCATATGCTGCCGCCATACCTTCACAAAATGCCAGTATCTTGTAGCCATCACGATTGCCCACTTGTTCAGAAAGGCGTTCAAAGTCCATCTGCCCAGCCAAGTGAAGCACCTGCCATGCGCTGCCCTCTGTCCCCTCGGCAACTAGCTCATTGAGGCGTCGGGCTCCCTGCGAGCCCCCCATCACGAGGAGCGTTTTCTTTAATGGGTCAAGACCGAATTTCTCGCATGCCGCTTGGCGTGATGGAAGCTTCTCAAGCTCGTCACGAACCGGAGTGCCGGTATGAATCACCTTGATATTTGGAAAGTAAGCTGAAGCTTCCTCCAATCCCACCAAAACTGCTGTGCAACGCTTGGCCGTCATACGATTAGAACGTCCAGGAATGGCATTGGAATCATGCACATAGGTTCGAAGTCCTTTTTTTGCCCCAGCGACTACTGGAGGAAAAGAAGTAAAACCTCCCATTCCGAGAATTACATTTGCTTCCTCACGATCAATGATACCGCCGCATTGCTTGATTGTCTTGCGCAGACGCCACAAAAAAGAAACCATTTTAAGCGACATGGTCGGCGGTTTCGCAATAGCCCTTACAGTTTCAAAACGAAGATCCGAGTATTTTTGGGAAGCTTGAGCATCGACTTTCTTTTCGGAAATCAGAAGTAAGATCTCGTGCCCTCGTGCCTTAAGCTCTTGGGCAACAGCGATTCCAGGAAATAAATGTCCTCCTGTTCCGCCGCAGGCGATTATGATTTTTTGAGATTTAGACACTAGCTTCGCCGAAACCTACGGTCTGGGATCAGTTTTTTGAACTGCGAAATGGAGGAAATATCGCCTTTCTATCACAAGGACATTATTAACGTTTAACTTCACCTAAAAATTAGCCCATCAGCGATCCAAAACATTCAGTCAAAATCCCTTCGACAAACAGCACTCTGAATTAACTTGGAACAGATGGGGTATTTCACCTTTCGAAGCCATCCCAGATAACCACCATGCTGGCGGCGCTTCCATAAGAATTCTCATTCCGGAAGGTCGCACCTAGCTCTTCTTGAGCCACCCACCCTGATGCTTGATCGTCGTGCTTCCAAATTCACCGTAAAAACAGTATCATTCCCTTCTAGAAGCCCATGACCACCACTGAGAAAACAAAACAGTATGTCCTAGAAACCTATGGGAGATTTCCCCTTACCGTAACCCGCGGTGAAGGCACCAGAGTGTGGGATGAGCTCGGTCGTGAATATCTCGACTTCTGCTCAGGTATCGCGGTTTGCTCGCTCGGCCATTGCCACCCCGCCTTGACACAAGCCATCGCGGAACAATCGGCAACTCTGATGCATTGTTCCAATCTCTACTACATCAAGCAACAGGCTGACCTCGCTGAACTCATTGTCGAAAAGGTCGTAGGACATCCGGGTAAGATCTTCTTCTCCAACTCCGGAGCGGAAGCGGTTGACGGGCTCATCAAATTCGCGCGGAGATTCGGGCAAGCCAGTGGGCGCTACGATGTCATCACCTTCAATAAATCCTTCCATGGCCGAACCATTGGAGCCATGACCGCGACGGCCCAATCCAAAATCCACGAAGCCTTCGATCCTCTCCCGACCGGCTTCACTTACGTTGAGCCCAACGACCTTGATGCTGTCCAAGCCGCGCTCACCGACAAGACGATCGCCTTCCTCCTCGAACCCATCCAGGGCGAAGGGGGGGTGAACCCGATGACCAAGGAATTTCTCGAAGGCCTCGCTGCTCTCGCTCAGGAAAAAGAACTCCTCTTTCTCCTCGATGAAGTGCAATGCGGATTTGGTCGAACTGGCGATCTTAACGGCTACGACACGATCGCTCCCGGACTTGTCCCCGATGGCATCTCGTGGGCCAAAGGCATGGGCGGTGGCTTCCCAATCGGCTCATTCTATATCGCCGAAAAACACGCCCACCTCCTCGGCCCTGGCAGTCATGGCTCGACCTATGGAGGCAACGCTCTCGCCTGCGCCGCCTCCAAAGCGGTCATCGAAACTATCATCGCGGAGAATTTGACCGCGAACGTCAAAGCACGCGAAGCTCAAATCCGAAAGACCATTGAAAGCTGGAATCATCCCGCCATCACTGAAGTTCGCGGGCACGGCCTCCTTCTCGGAATCGCCTTAAACTTTGATACTCTCGATATCCCTGAAGGCAGCATGCCATCCATTCACCTCTGCACAGCCCTCATTGAGAAAGGTCTTCTAGTGCCACCAGCTGGCCCCGAAATCGTCAGACTTCTGCCTCCTCTCAATGTGAGCGTCGATGACATCGACCAAGCACTCCAATTGATCAAAGAAACCCTCGACGCTCACCTCAAATCCTAGCCCTCCACTTCCCCATGCCCTCCACCCGACGCCGATTCCTCACTTCCAGCCTTATTATGGGAACCAGTATTCAATCAGTTCGAGCTAAAGCCGCACCTGGCGAACCGCTCATCGTCTCAACCTGGCCCTTTGGGAAAGCAGGCAACGATAAAGCGCTCGACACATTAAAACACAAGGGCTCTCTTTTGGATGCAGTTGAACAAGGCATTCGCGTAGTAGAATCGGACGAGAAAAATCGCTCGGTTGGTATCACCGGCCTCCCCAATGCTGCCGGGGTGGTCCAACAAGATGCCTGCATCATGAACGGATCAGACCACAACGCCGGGAGCGTAGCCGCCATCGAAGGCATTCTTCATCCCATCACTGCCGCCCGACGGGTCATGGAGAAAACTCCTCACGTCATGCTCGTGGGCGACGGAGCGCGGAAATTTGCGATCAGGGAAGGACTAGAATCCATCAAGGTCGATTCTCAAAAACTCCATAAAGAATGGCATCAAAAACAAAGCAAACCCATTCCCAACAAACGACCCAAAGACAACCATGACACCGTTGCCTTACTCGTCCTCGACAGTAAAGGTCACATCGCCGGTGGTTGCTCTACCAGTGGATGGGGTGGTAAACTCCCAGGCCGCGTTGGCGACTCGCCAATCATTGGAAGTGGGCTCTACGTAGACAATAAAGTTGGCGCCGCCGGTGCCACTGGATTGGGAGAAAACGTTATGCGTTACTGCGCGTCATTCATGGTTGTTGAGTTTATGCGACAGGGACTTCACCCCGAAGAAGCCTGTGTTAAAACAATTCAACGCATCGCAGCCATTGATCCAAAATCAGCCGAAGACCTTCACCTAAACTTTGTCGCCCTTGATAAAAGAGGTCGCTTTGGAGCCGCCGGTTCCGGCTCCGGATTTCAATATTCGGTGACCACTCCCAATTTCAGCAAAGTCCTCGAAGGTTCCGCCTTGAGCAAAAAAGACGTGGGACCAGAAGGCGGGAACACCAAATAATTCGAAAAATTGAAAACGAAATCTACCAGAAGAATTACTTGATCTAACGAAGAGAATTGAAAGAAAGCCTAGAAAATTAACTTTTGTTATTGCGAAACAGTCTCAACAAGATTTCTTGTCAGTAGCAAATGGCCAAATTAGCGACAGATCTTGAGCTGGATTCTGCTCTGACCCTCAGTCAGGCTGCAATCGGGTGTGATTTCCAGATTCGCCAAGTCGAGGGTCCGGCTTGCAGCCAGCTTCGTGACATCGGTTTCTGTGAGCAAATGCGCGTAAAAAAGCTGACTAATGGTCGTAATATGCTCTGCACGGTTTGCGGAACCCGCCTCGCCCTCAGCAAGGATCTTGCAGACCAAATCCAAGTTGTTCCCGCTTAGATCACCCATCTGATGAGCAACTCATCCATCGAGGCGAGAATTGCGTTGGTCGGAAATCCAAACGCAGGAAAGACATCTCTCTTCAACGCCCTCACCGGGCAAAACCAAAAAGTCGGTAACTATACCGGTGCCACCGTCTCACGAAAATCCGGAACTTTCTTCACGCCTCACGGAAATAAATTTGAACTTATCGACCTTCCTGGTGCCTACTCCCTGGATCCAAATTCACCAGATGAAGAAATTACCCGAAACGTCCTCATCGGTGATCAGAAAGATGAGCCAACCCCACACCTCATCCTCTGCGTTCTCGATGCAACTCACCTCGAACGTCACCTCTACCTGCTGATCCAAGTTATCGATCTCGGCTATCCAGTCGTCGTCGCTTTGAACAAAACTGACAACGCCGAAGCCCAAGGCCTCCGCCTTGACCCCACCGCACTTAGTGAAAGATTTGGCGTTCCGTTCGTCGCTATTTCCGCGATGACGGAGCGTGGTATTACACAGCTCAAACAAGCTCTGCGCCATCCTTTCCCTTCTCCTCCGGGTAGGCTTTGGAAAGGTTCCATCGGACTGGAAGAAGCGATTAAAAGATCAACGAAGCTCGCCGAAACCAATGGAGAAAAAAATCCTGCTGCCTCCGGCTTGATGGCAGTGGCAGAAGAGAATTCGAAGGCCAAAGAATTCATTCAAAAGACCCGCTTTGAATATATCCACCGCGCAGTTGAAGTCGGGCTACAACGGCCCGATGAAGAATCACTTGCGCTCACAGACCGCATTGACGCCCATACGCTACACCCCATCAAAGGTTGGTGTATCTTTACTGCTCTAATGATCACTGTCTTTTGGTCGATCTTCAAGTTTGCCGAAATGCCTATGGGGTTGATCGAAGAGGGTCAGGAAACACTACAGGAGTGGGTGAGAGGTTTTATTGGCGTGGGGGATTTTCAGAGTCTCATCGTCGATGGCATCATAGCAGGAGTCGGAGGAGTCCTCGTCTTTCTTCCTCAGATCATTCTCCTCTTTCTCTTTATCAGTCTTCTTGAAAGTAGCGGTTACATGGCACGTGCAGCTTACTTGATGGATGGAGTCATGAATAAAGTCGGCCTCAGCGGAAAATCCTTCCTCCCCCTTCTTTCTGGCTACGCCTGCGCTATTCCCGGCATCATGGCTACCCGCACCATTCCGAATAACAAAGAGCGCCTCGCTACTATTCTCATTCTCCCGTGGACTTCATGTACAGCAAGACTTCCAGTTTACACCCTGATTATTCCCCTGATATTTGTGGAAGCCTTTCACCAAGGTCTCGCGCTCTTCGGCATCTATGCATTGGGTACAATCACAGCTCTTCTTGCGGCCAAAATCCTCAAACCTCGGCTTGGTAAAACCGAACCCCCACAATTTCTTCTCGAGCTCCCTCCCTACCAAAAACCACAGTGGAGACAGGTCCTGCAACAGGTTAGTGAGCGAGCCTTCGCCTTCATCAAAAAAGCTGGCACTGTAATCCTCGGACTCAGTATTATTCTTTGGTTCCTCGAGACCTATCCCAAGAGTGACTCGGATGACCCCATCGTTCAGCAAGCCGAATCCTTTAACGGTCAAATTGGCGAAATCATAGAACCAGTAGTTGCTCCACTAGGTTGGGACAACCGTATGGGGACCGCCATGATTGCATCCTTCGCCGCGCGCGAAGTTTTTCGTTCCTCAATCGCCATTTCATACGCTACCGATGAAGAAGATGGAGAAGAAATGCGTGTCAAGCTAGCTGCCTCAACCCACTCCGATGGCACCGCTCTTTACACTCCGCTTGTCGGACTCTCTATCATTGTATTCTTTATCTATGCCCTGCAATGCCTCCCCACTACCGTGATTGTCCGCCGTGAAACCGGGTCCTGGAAATGGGCTCTTGCCCAACTCGCTGGCATGACGATCTTCGCCTACGTCGCTTCCCTGCTGGTTTACCAAATCGGCCAAATTCTAGGATACTCGTAACGCCATGGATTGGCAAACTCCAGCCGCTTTGAGCACCGTCGCTCTCACCGTCATCCTCTTCTTCGTAAAGCGGAAGAAAAAATCCTGCAGCACCGGAAGTTGTGCCTGCCCAAAAGATCCTAAAAGATAGGGCCTGTTCTTTGTGGTAAACTCAAGTTTCACTCCACATCCTATCCCCCTCAATGAAAGTTATTACTTTCCTCTTCGCCTCTCTATGCCTCCTCGACGCAAAAGTTTCTTGGAAAAGTGTACTTAAGCAAAAATCAGATTGGTATGGCTCGGCTGAAGCACGGAAGCTTGCGGATAAAGTTATGCTTTATCAGCGTAACAATGGCGGGTGGCCCAAAAATCAGGATTTCTCCAAAAAGATTGATACGGACGATCTCAAAGAGCTCACCAAGCAACGCCGTAATCTTAAGACTACCACCATCGATAACGGTGCAACTTACACCCCACTCAAATTTCTGACTCGTGTTTGGCAGGCCCAGGCAAGCCCTGTGGTCGAAGACTCCCTTCACCGCGGTGTAGCATTTCTTCTTACGAGCCAATATAACAATGGCGGGTGGCCCCAGCGACCCTATGGTTCCGGTTACGGCCTTCACATCACTTACAACGATGGTGCCATGATTGGGGTCATGTCCTTCCTTCGAGATCTCGAAAAAGATTCCACCACTTTCCTAAAAGAGGAGGAAAAATCGTCGATCCGAAAAGCGCTCAACCTCGGACTTGATTGCATCCTCCAAACCCAGATCCATATTAATGGCAAACCTACCGTTTGGTGCGCCCAGCATGATGCTAAGACCCTTTTACCCGCTAAAGCCCGTTCTTACGAACATCCTTCCTTCAGCGGTGCAGAAAGTGTCGATATCGTGAGGTATCTCATGGAAATCAAAAAGCCCTCTAAAAAAGTTCTTAAATCAATCAGCGGAGCAATAACTTGGTTTCGAGAGAAGCAGATTAATGGCATTAAGATCATCAAAAAAGACGGAGATAAAACCATCGTTGAAGATGAAAATGCGCCGCCTCTTTGGCCGCGCTTCTCCGATCTTAAGACCGGGAAACCTATTTTTTCTGGTCGCGACGGAATCATCAAATCTTCAATTACCGAAATCGAAGCCGAACGTCGTAACGGCTACGCTTGGTATGTTGGAAATCCACAATCTATTCTCAAAGACTACGATCGCGATCGTTAAAACGCTCCCAACTCTCTCAAACGGAGCACAACTCGGTTTTCCAAGTCCGATTGCGCCCGATCCAATTCAAGAACAACACTCCAGTCGTTGAGCCCTTCTTCATCGACCAGAATCTGCTCCAAACGATCACCTTCAATACGGAGATACTTTGAGCTTCGTGCCTCGGGGTCCATGCGGATAATCCCATGCTCCTCGATATACCCCTTCATCATCTCACGAACCTCGAAAGACTTACTCCCCACCAAGTCAGCGGCGGCTTCGTAATTCTCAAGTGAGATCTCCTTTACGAAATCAAAAATCGCCCTTCGAGTTGCTCGCACGAACTCGGCTTTTCGCCTCGTGTAAGGAACCGCCTTGGCCGGAGCATTCTCAACGACTTCCTCGTGATCTCGCAATCTCTCCCACTCATCAATCAAACTGGAGTCAACCCCACGGACTATTTCTTCTAGGAATGACTCAGCCTCCTCAACTTCTTCGGTTTTCAAAGAAGGAGGTACCGTTTGCACAAGAACCTTATAAACCTCAGAAAGGTGGCGAAGTAAAACCGCCTCACTCCTTTCAAGTCCATAGTTTTTAATATAATCCTCGAATGAAGACCATCCCTCGAACATTTCCCGTACGATGGACTTGGGTCTAACTCCCGCCTCCCTGGCCCAAGGATTAATGAGAACGAAATCATTATAAGTCTGGTAAATAAAATCCTTACCTGGTTTCGGATGCTCCACTTGCTCAAGAGCCTCTAAACGATCGTCGTAATCCACGCCATCTGCCTTCATCTGGGCAACCAAAGCCGTCTTAATTTTATCAACTTGTTTTCGAATTACTGCGGTTGGGTCTTCCAAAATAGCCTCAATAAGCGAGAGCATATTGGCGACATAATCAGGCGACTCGCTATCCAATTTTGGGATGGTTTCGATTAGGTAAAGCCCAAGAGCCTGATTCATTGTGAAATCATCCTGCAATTCTACGTTTAACTCCACCTTGGCTAAGGTCGTGCGTTTTTCCTTCGGAATAATCGTAAGGACCTTCCCTTCCACCAAACCACGAAAAAGAGCGAAGGCTTGTCTCCGTAGAGTCCTTTTCCTTCCCGGCAGCTCGTGACACACATTGATGATTTTGCGCAGCTCCGCACAGCCATCTTCGCCTTCTCTTGAAAGAACATTGAGCAAAGTGCCATGACGGATACTGAAACTAGAAATCAACTTCTCTGGCGGAGCGCTTTGCAGTTTTTTATAGGTCCTCTCATCCCAATTTATAAAACCCTTCTCCGGTGGTTTCTTTTTCTGCGCCTTACTCTTTTTCCCCTTCGCCGCAGCCTTGGCATCAGCCTTCAAATTCTCAATAAAATATTCAGGAGCCTGTGCCACAACGTAGCCAACATCATCAAAGCCCCGCCGCCCCGCTCTACCGCAAATCTGACGGAAATCGCGAACTGATAGAATCTTCGTACTTTGTCCTCCGAATTTATAAAGCTGGGTGAAGAGCACAGTACGGATAGGTACGTTCACTCCCACTCCTAGCGTATCAGTTCCACAAATCACTTTCATGAGCCCCCGCTGCGCTAGCTTTTCGACAAGAACCCGATACTTAGGTAATAACCCCGCATGGTGAATCCCAAGACCGTGCCGAAGAAGCTTCTTCACCTCTTTCCCATAAGGGCTCTTAAAATCAGCATCCTTGAGAACTTCAGAAATAGCGGCTTTCTCTTCTTTCGAACAAAAATTCCGACTCATCAAATTTTGCGCCGTCCGAGCACAGGACAGCTGGGTGAAATGCACGAGATAAATCGGAGCTTTATCCGAACTAACCAGCTCGTCGACCTGATCCTCAAGAGAGGTTGTGCTGTAAGAAAACTCTAAGGGCACCGGACGCTTTTCCGATTTCACTAAAACTGTCTCTAATCCGGTGAGTTCAGTTAATTCTTTTTGAAATACTTCGGTATCTCCCAAAGTCGCCGACATTAAAAGAAAGCGAGCCTGGGGGAGGGTCAAAAGGGGAATCTGCCACGCTACCCCTCTTTCATGGTCCGAATAATAATGAAATTCGTCCATAATCACCTCATCCACCTTCGCGAGTGATCCCTCCCTCAGGGCCATATTAGAAAGTATCTCCGCCGTGCAGCAAATTACCGGCGCCTCGGAGTTCACCGTGGCATCTCCAGTAATCATTCCCACTTGCTCCGGACCAAATATTTCGCACAGCGCGAGAAACTTTTCGTTAGCGAGCGCCTTGATTGGGACCGTATAAAATGACCTTCGCCCTTGGCAAATTGCTCGAAAATGAAGCGCGAGGGCTACCAACGACTTCCCCGATCCTGTTGGAGTATTAAGAATGACATTCTTTCCCTCATATAACTCAAGGATAGCCTCTTCTTGATGGTCATAGGGTTCGATTCCACTTTCGATGAGATACTGGAGAAAAGCATCGAGCACTTCGGAACTCGATGACGCATCATTTACGATTAAGGGATCCAACTGCGGCACGACAAAAAAGTGGCCATCTCACCCCATAAGTAAAGTCCCTCCTAATCACTCCCTGATCGACACCACTTGAATTTCATCTAAAAATTTTCCCATGAAGGCAAAAAAATTGCTCATTATGTTAACTGCCGCTGCTGGACTCGCAGTCGCACAAACTGACGCCAAAAACAAAATCGCGGATCAAATTAGCGGACTCATTGAAACCCAAGATGCTGCCGTAAAAAAATTCATGAGCAAAGTCCGGGCCCTACCTCGTGAAAAACAACGAGAAGCCTATCAGAAAGGCTATCCACAATTCGATGACACCATTGAGGCACTCTACGCTCTTGTGGAAGAAAGCCCCGCTGAGGCAGCGAGCCTCAAGGCTATTTCTTGGATCTCGAGTCACAGTCGGGGCAAAGAATTAAAGCCCGAAATTTTTGCAGCCCTTGAAAAGCATCATCTCGATCACAGGGAATTATCAGAAGTCATTCTTTCATTCTACGGAGCTAAGGGAGAAAACACCCAAGCCTTTCTCGCCACCGTCGTTGAAAAAAGCAAAGCCCAGGACTCTCGGGGATCCGCGCTCTACATTCAAGCCATCCAGATTGAACGCGACACAGCAAAAACTACCCAATATAAAGCCCTCGTCGAAAGACTGAATACCGAGCATGCCGGCTTTGAAGTCAGAGGCCGTAAGGTCGGCGCAATGATGAAAGCGACACTTGAGGCGAAAGAAAAATTGGCGATTGGAAAATCAGCCCCTGAAATCATTGGGAAGGATGTCGATGGAAAGGAAATGAAGCTCTCGGATTACAAGGGGAAGATCGTTGTCCTCGATTTTTGGGGTGATTGGTGAGGCCCCTGCCGCGCTATGTATCCTCACGAGCGGTCGCTCGTTGAAAGATTGAAAGACAAGCCCTTCACTATTCTTGGAGTCAACAGCGACTCTTCCAAAAGATACAAGAAGGCGATTGAAGAAAACAATATCACTTGGCCCTCATTCTGGGACGGAGGAAGAACCGGCGGCCCAATTGCCACCGCTTGGGCAGTCCGAGGTTGGCCTACGATTTACATCATCGATGCCAAAGGCGTAATTCGCTTCAAAAACACCCGAGGAAAAGCCATGGACGAGGCCGTAGACAGTCTCCTCAAGGAGATGGAAAGTGATTAAGTCACTACGAGTTGCCCACTTGATTAAAAGTCATTCCTGGGCTTTTCAGGTTCGGATTCTTTGTTTCACCTAAGGCGATCGAAATTCAAGCTTCCATCAGATCACCTCGGTCTTGAACAGACGGAATCCTCGCTTTTGATAATTTCCAAGTGCATGAGGATGATCCTCACTACAGGTATGCAACCATACCCTTTGAGTCCCTTTGATTTTCCAAGCCTCTCGAACCGCAAGAGAAAGCATCCCTCCTCCAATTCCCTTTCCAATCATCAGAGGTAGCAGTCCAAAATAAACAATTTCTATATTACCTCCCTCCTGGATTTCCATCTCTACATATCCTGCTTCTTTAGCGCCAAGGTAGGCCACCCACGTTCGTAGGTTCTCACGGCTCACCCATTCGTCCCATTGATTGTCTGTCCAGTTCAGGCGGTCAACCCATTGCCAATTTCCACCAACCTCCCGATAAAATCGAGTATTGATGGCCGCATCATCGGTCGGTTTTAAGCTCAAATTTGTGGCAACCTTGGAAGGAATAAATTGCTCTTCTTCCGTAATTTCCAGATACCGAACCTTGATTTCCATCGCTAGGAGATTTGACATCGTAAGACGTGACTCGTCACGTCTTACTTAGAATAGAATAACTTTAACCTCAGATCACCATGTGACCACGCGAAAGAGATCGACACATGAGTTAGTGAAGTTGTGTGAGAATCTCCATGATAAGATCGCCGCTCCGATGATCAAAGATAGATTGTTCACGCAACCACCGGGCCACTCTCAAAAGGTCTGCTTCGGAAAGCCCAAGATCATTCAACGATGAACGATCAAAATTCTGCCCGGAATTTACTGCACGAAAAATCTCAAGATATTTCCTTCCCGACTGGCCCAATCGAGAGACTTTGAGAAACTCTCCATAAATAACCTCGTCGAGGTCCTCCCAAAAATCAGCGGGCATATTCTCAATTTGAAGCTTTGCCGCCGTTGTTGTATCAAGAAACATACCATTTGCGGCTGCTGCTGCTTGAACTTCCATTGGCAACGGAAAGGCATCCTGAACCTCTTCAGCTACAATCGCTACCACCTCGAAACCATCCTTCTTTTCCCAAATTACCAAATGGAAAAATTGATCAAGCTTCTCCACTAATTGTGACAACTCTAAAATTCTCATTGCGAAGACTCGAACAAATCGCGTACTGAATCTCGCTTTAATGCAAGCTCACGCCATTCATTTACTAAACGGCTTTCCTGAATCACTCCGCAACCACTCGGAAGTGCAAAATCATCTCCCTTCCAAGCCACCATTCGGATTGCCACCAAGGCTTCAAAATCACCATCCCGAAACAACCCAAAAGGTGCTCCAAACTCTACCGGACAATCCAGTCGCTCACGCCAGTCTTTGAGTTGCGCAATAGTTTCTGGAGTCCGGGGCAAAGGCCCGAGGGCCGGCGTTGGATGCAAGCGCTCAATCAAAGTCTTTGTCTCCTGATACTGGTAGAGCTCAACATTAATAAGTGTTTGAAAATGTATCAACCGACCCAAATTGAGGATCTCTCGGACACGCCTTACGACCATTCCAAGATCTGAGAGCTTTGCAATCAATGTCTGCGCAACAAACTCGTGTTCTCGAATTTCTTTATCATCAACCGCAAAGAGCCTCTGCTCCTCGCTTCGCGCCGTCCCAGCCAAGGCCATCGTGTATATTCGGCCATCGAAATAGCGGAATAGAACCTCTGGGGTTGCTCCCAAAAAACCCTCTTCCTCCCCAATCCAGCCATAAGGCCGAAGAGATTTAGGTATTTGAAACAAAGAAGCCAAAAGCGTATCGGGCGAACAACTCCCCTTCCCCTTTTCGGTCACAACAGGGACCGACTTTTCGATCATTCCTTTCCCGATCGCTCCCGAAACCTCGCGAAAAACCTCTGCAAATTTTACGGGATCTGGCTCCTCCCATTGAATTTGGCACTCCCCTTTAGCAGGTGCCTTGTCTAGAACTTCAATCCTATCAGGAACAAACCACGGCTTTTCTTCGCTAAGCGAGAAGTTATTCTTGTAAAAAGCTACCCCTCCGGCGGGTGGCTCTGCCAATGCAGTAAATGGCCCATGACCGACAAGTATGTCGCCGTTCCGGGTTCCAAAAACCGCTCTCTCCATGATGAACTTACTCTACCACACCATTCTTAATCAGCTCCGCAAAACTTGCCGCCTCAAGACTAGCTCCCCCGACGAGGGCCCCATCAATGTCCTTCTGGCCAAGAAGTTCAGCTGCATTATCGGGCTTCACCGAACCGCCATACTGGATACGAATTTTTTCTGAAACTGAAATTCCATAAAGCTCCGTCAGCACAGATCGAACGAATTCATGAGCATCTTGAGCCTGCTGCGGTGAAGCGGTTACTCCAGTTCCAATAGCCCAAACTGGCTCGTAAGCAATCACGGTATCAAGGGCCTGCTTCTCGGTAACATTCCTCATCCCTTCGGTAATCTGATTACGAAGAATCTCTTCCAGCTTTCCATCCTCACGTTCTTGGAGAGTCTCTCCGATACAGAATATCGGTTTCAACTCAACTTCGTGAGCTTTTAAAATCTTGGAGTTAATCAACTCATCCGACTCACCATAAATAGCCCTTCGCTCCGAATGCCCAAGGATGACGTAGTTTACAAAAATTTCTTTCAGCATGATGGCACTCACTTCTCCAGTAAAAGCACCATTATCTTTTTCGCTCATATTCTGCGCAGAGACGCGCACTTTGGAGTGAGCAAGCAATTCCGTTGCCTTAGGGAGCGAAACGAAAGGCGGAGCTATCACGATGTCCACTCCTTTAGGGAGATCAGAGAGTCTGCTCTCGAAACTCTTGATAAAGTCTTCGGTTTCGGACGGTCCCTTGTTGAGTTTCCAGTTGGCGGCGATGATCGGCTTCCTCATATCGGCCTCCGGCGTAACTCACTAGGAAGCTTTACGCAAGACTGTTCACACCGCATAAAAATGCGCAGTCTCTTCATAGTTTGGAATTAGCTCTACCAATAAGGCCTTTCCGCCCGCCTTCAAGGCATCGAACCCTTCACGATTCTCAATTCTTAAATAATCCATCCCCCACATTACCGCCCAGCCTTTGAGATCAAAATCTTGCGGCTGAACAATGACTTCTTTTTGATTTTTGGTGAGCTGTGAGAACCTCGGCAAATGCTCAAAAATCTGCCCCCCACCATTATTAATTACAACAATGACACGCCCCCGACATTCGACTTGGGAAAACAGGGCTGGGGCCGCTAGATCATAGAGTGTCGTCAAATCCCCAAACACCCCCCACGAATCCGGTGTCTCCGCAGTGGCCCCGAGCCAACTCGAAAGTTGACCATCGATTCCATTGGCGCCCCGGTTTACAAAAACTCGCGCATAAGGAGTATCCCTCTGACCATACTCATTCCACTCACGAATTGGCAAACTGTTGCCAATAAACAAGCTCTCCCCAGTTATCGCATAAACCGAAAGCAAATTCACTAACCCTGGCTCGCTATCAGGAAATTTTTCCAACCTCTCATCAATCTTAGAAAAGATTGGTCGCCCACTTGGAAAATCATCTCGCACATCTCCGATAAAATCCACTTCACCTAATCCACGAATTACTCTGCCAACATTACCGTGGATCACCTTAGATTCTCTCGCTAGCCCCGGTAGACCGTTTCGGCAAATCGAAAGCACTTCGGTGGAAGAATCTAATTCAAGATCACGCCATAATTTCCCCACCGGCACTTCGCCTAATCGTAAAATTTTTCCGGGTAAATTCCCTACAAAACTTTTTTCAGAAATCAAAAGATCCTGAAGTATTTCACGGATTCCGCTATTCACGTCAGCGACCACCGGAATCCCCAGATCTCTTAAAAAGTAAAACACATCTTCTCGATCCTCCGGCTCCAACCCACCCACCATGGCAATAATCCCTTTAAAGACTCCATCACCGAGAAAATTACGTAGATTCTTTACATCAAAAGAAATCTTCTCAGGAAGAAATCCTTTCACCTCAGCCTCCCAGTCGGGATATTCAACCACTTCTTCCTCCAGAGGAACGTTCAAATGAAGAGGCTTGCGGCCATTCCATTGATCAAGATTATTAGCTGCATAATTTCCAAAAATACCCTCTTGCTCGATCACTTGAGGAGCTCCAGTTCCCTGGAATCTTTTCGGTCGGTCCGCCGACAACACCACCAATGGAAGACAGCTATAATATGCCTCAACTACCGCTGGCAGACATTCAGCTACCGCAGTTCCGCTTGTGGTCACCACTGCACAAGGTCGCCCGGTATCCTTGGCACGCCCCAATGCAAAAAAGGCCGCACCTCTTTCTTCAAAGTGCCGCCACACCTGCAAACCTTCAGAAGCCTCAAGCAAGGCAACAAAGCCAGCATTCCGGGCACCTCCACAGACCACAAAATCCCCACAACCCACATCTAGGAGTCGATCAACGACCATTTGCTCCACATTCACCACTTAAAACTTCTCTACCAGCAAGGAAGCATTATGCCCGCCGAAACCGAAGGAATTACTCAAAGCAGCTCTGACTTCAAGTTCACGCGCGGTGTTGGCACAATAATCAAGATCACACTCGGGATCCTGATCTTCGAGGTTGATGGTAGGAGGAATCACACCATCACGAATGGCATTGATACAGGCGAGAATTTCGACGCCCCCCGCAGCGCCCAAAAGATGACCGGTCATCGACTTTGTCGAACTCACAACCAGGCCTTCCTTAGACCACTTCCCGAATGACTTCTTAATCGCCTTACTCTCGCAGATATCACCTTGCGGAGTCGAAGTGCCATGTGCATTCACATATTGGACATCTTCAGGATTCAACCTGGCGTGCTTAAGAGCCATATCCATACAACGAGCCGCCCCCAAACCTTCAGGATGAGGAGAGGTCAAATGATAGGCATCGGCGCTGAGACCATATCCGGTAAGTTCGGCGAGAATAGTTGCTCCACGCTTTTTCGCGTGCTCCAGCTCTTCAACGACCACAACTCCAGCACCTTCCCCCATGACAAAACCATCGCGACCGGTATCGAACGGACGGGAAGCAGCGGACGGATCATCATTGCGGGTGCTAAGAGCCTTCATGTTCCCAAAACCAGACAAGCCCATAGGTAAAATTGCGGCTTCCGAACCTCCGGCAATAAAAGCCTCGGCATCTCCAAATTTGATCATACGCCAAGCTTCACCAATACTATGGTTAGCAGTCGCACAGGCGGTAACGATAGCCATGTTCGGGCCACCAAATCCATGCTCCATCGAGAAAACACCACTCGCAATATTGGAAATCATCATTGGAATGGTGAAAGGCGAGACGCGACTTGGACTGCGATTCAGAAGAACAGTGTGATTTTTCTCAAGAGTTCCGAGGCCACCAATTCCACTTCCTAGCATCACACCCACGCGGTCACGATCTATTTCGCTCTCGGCAAGCCCAGATTCAGCAAGCGCCATTTGGGCTGCCGCGATGGAAAGGTGCGCATAGCGATCCATACGACGAGCATCCTTGGGGTTCGAGAAATATTGGGTGTGATCAAAGTCACGAATCTCACCACCAATTTTTACTGGATACTCGCTTGTATCCATGGACTCGATCAGGTTGATCCCACTCCGCCCAGCTTTCATGCTTTCCCAAGTTGAGTTGGCATTATTTCCTAAGGGGCTCACCGCCCCGATCCCTGTCACTACGACGCGTCGATTTTCCATTGCTACAAGAAGACTTGGTTGTGGTTAACTTGTGTTCCTTTGAAAAGCAAGGCCTGTAATTGATCGGATTTAGCCCAATTTGCGGTGTCCACCTCGTATATTTTGGGCTGAACACTTGGGACACGTGGAGATTTTAACCCGGTTTTTCTCGGGGTAACGCTTGCCACATAGGTGACATTCTCTTGTGGATAATCTTAAAATTCGCTCATTCCGCCAGTCCGCAAAAAAAGAAAAAGCCCAATCCACTAAAACCCAAACGAACGCCATAAGGACGATCACTACGAGGAGGTCGGTAAACGAAGAAATCATTGTATGGAAAGTCGGTTCACAACTTCTGCTTCAAGCCTCCAAGTTCGTAACGATCCTTTCTTAGACAGAGGTTCTATCGTTGCGCTTCGCAGTCTCTCCAAAACCGGTTGAGTCCGAACATCATTCGCTTTTTCCCACCAACTCTCAACCGCAACAACACTCCCCCGCCAGTCTGCGGTTAAAACAATCGCCCAAATTTCACCCTCGCTCATCAACTTGGGATCCTGTGGCCACTCGAAAGGAAATCCAAAGGGCTTCAACCCATCGGGGCCTTCGATGACCTTAACCTCAATCCTCCAATTTTCCTTGTCAGCTGCATACCTTACTGAAGCTACGGCATCCGGCCTAGGTAGGACATCCGGTTCCATCCCAGGCAGATTTTTCAAACTCGCCTCGGGCTGAGGAAGCGAAATCTGACGCAAGGTTGGCTCATAGCTACGAGGGAAGGTAGCGGCCATCGCCTCCTCGACCACATGGTCGATAACAGTGGAATCATTGACATTCCACCTCTGCTGAAAAAGCGTTTTACGATCAATCAACTCGGCCAACCAACGATTTTGGTCCGCATCTAAATCTACAACCGCAATATCAATCTCATTTTTTTCAAGCTCCACCGACCCTGCTTTATCTACTTGAAGGAAGCCATAGATCCCACCCCAAAACGCCACTGAAACCACGAAAGCAATGAAGAGGCGATACGATAAACCGTATCCCCGACGCCAGTCAAAAACCATCCCGGCAGCCCGGTCACGCAAAACTTTCCGATAATGCCAGAACATTACTCAAGGAACCTTCTCTACCTCATCCTTCCGGCGATAGCCCTCAAAGATTCGTATCCCGTTTAGCTTAGCAATCGTGTTGATCAAAACCTGACGTGCCGCCATCGTCACTCCAGAATCCACTTTAATTGCCACCGCCTTGGTTCCCCGCTTCTCAGCAGACTCCAAAACAAGTCCCCCCAAAGAAGCCTCAGAAACTTTAACTCCATCTACATAATAAACCGAACCCGACGCTGTGCCCTTTAACATTACGACCACCGGGTTTTCATCACCAAGACGGACACCACGAAACTCGGACGGCGGCAGTTTGATCTCAACATAGCTTTCCTTCGCTACTACCCCGGAGAACATCACCAGTGCCAGAAGCAAGGCCATAAAATCAAAACCCGGAATTACGAAAATCCAACCGGGCCGCTCAGGTAATGACATCTTGAGCTGCATGATTTAAGAGTCTTTCTTCTCGGCAATCTTTGGCCCCCTGGATACCCTCTTGGACTTTGATTCTAAGTTCGTAGCCTGCTGCTCCAAGCTATCACGAAAAGAAACAATCCGATCATGCTCACGGCTGTCGCACACAATATTTACGGTCTCAATCCCAGCCCTTTCGAGACGGTGCAGCATTCGTTGAGCCTTCCCGTAGAGATAAAGGTAGACGAGATAGGAGGGAATCGCGAGTGCCAGCCCGATCGCTGTCGAAACCAAGCTTTGAAACATACCGCCCGCTAAAGCTGCCTGGGCCACCGCCGAATCAGCAGCACCCACCTTCATGAAAACTTCAATCAAACCCAGAACCGTGCCAAACATGCCCAGCATTGGAGCTAGCATCGCCACCCCGAGTAAAACCCTCATATAGCGCTCGATTCGCGGAACTTCCAACTGACCTGCTTCTTGTGCGATCTCACGCAAATTTGTCCGGTCCAAATGGTGACGCATTAAAATTGAGTGAATAACGCGCGCCTCCGGACCCCGCGCCCGTGATGCCTCGTGCAAAGCCTCCGCATAGGCTTTTTTGCGGACGTGATTGGTGATTCCCAATAGCAAATCGGCCACTTTGGTCCGAGCATGTTGAAAAAAGACCATGCGTTCCACCATGACCAAGAGGCCAACAAAACCGAGAACGACCTGCATCCACAGGATCACTCCGCCAGCTTCATTTGAAAAGTTCACAAAAGTAAAATACCAGAAAATACGTCAAAGGGCCAGCGATTACGCGCCAAGGCTAACATTCTTTCGATCCGGGGAGATGAATTCCTGCCAAACCTGCTCGCTAGCCTGTTTTCGAAAGCCGAAAAGCGGTCTCCATTTAGGCGCGCGCGGCTCGTTAAGAAGTTTCATTCCAATCTCACGAGGTAAGCGATTAGCCTTCCGTGTGTTGCAGGGAATACACGACGTCACAATGTTATCCCAAGTTGTTTTCCCGCCTTTATCTCTCGGTATGACATGATCAAGATTCAAGTCGGCCTCCGGGAAAATCTCGGCACAATATTGACAGGTGTACCTGTCGCGAAGAAAAACGTTCTGCCGTGTGAACTTTACCTCCTTACGAGGGACGCGATCATAAAGCGCCAAAACAATGATTTTGGGAACCCGCAAAGCCACCTTGACGGAATGGACCAATTCAGCGGCCGTCGATTCCCGTTGCTCACCCGAATACTCTACCCACGATCCAATATCGTGGGTTTGGTAGCGACATTCCCCCTCGGTCTGCACCACTTGGGCATGGCCCAAGCAAAGAAGTTTTAATGCCCGCTTGACCGAACAAGTATGCACCGGCTGCCATAGCCGATTAAGGACGAGGACCGGACGTTCTAGCAAAAATTCCATGGGGAAAAAGCAACTACAAATTCAAATACAGATTCCTTGAAGATGAGGCAATCTTAAATTGACCTTCCAATCGATTTCTCCAAGTCAAACCAACAAAGAATTCAACAAGCTATCGGGATCTTCTTTTGACTCGCACAGGCAATGAGTCATAGTCCCGCCGTTCCATGCTCTTCCCAAAATGTCTAATCCTATGCGCCTTCCTTGTCTGCCAGATGGCCAATGCTGAGGAACTGAGTGAAATCCTGAACACGCTTAGGACCAATCACCATAAGCTTGAAGGATATCAAGCAACCTACGAGCTGAACTCCAACACAGGCCAAACGGGCAACATCGAAATTGGTGTCGATTTTAGATCTGGCTGGTCCTACCTCATGTCAGAATTCAAGAATGAGAAAGGTGAGTTAATACAAAAAGGCCAGCAATGGACAACCACGAACGGCATCTATTTTCTTCAGTCGGGTGATCAAAAGGTTGCCTTTGAAGGATTAGAGAAACTAGCAAAACGATGCCGCAAGCTTGTCGAGATCATCGACCCGAATAAGGAACTCGATACTCCTTTGCGGATCAAACCGTATATATATTTAGCCGAGACTGACGCTCGCTTGGGTATAGGCTACAGCACCCAGGGAACTGAAATTTTGAGTAAAACCGAAAAAATTATCAACAAAACCGATGACCTAGTCGTCGCGGACCTTGGCAAACTTGGCAGTCTCACCTTCGAAGCAAAGACTGGCATCATCACCTCACAAGTCATTACGTCCGCAGGGAAAACTCGCTCGTTGAAACGAACCACGTGGAAGAGCAACCCTGGCCCAAAAGCCATCTCTTCCCGATTCAAAATCGACCTTAAAAAGGTCCGACAACAAGACCTGACAATCTCTGGGATGAGCCAAAATTTCACGCGACAAGTTTTGCAAGAACTCATCGATAATGCTTCGCGAGACGAAAGAATTGCAAACTCAATGCGCAGTCGTTTGCTATCTATTGACGATCAATTTGTCGAATTTTTAGATCAAGAACCACTGAACAAAGCTGGATTCATCAATAACGATTTTTTCTTTAAATTTCTCGATCAAGCCATGGCGAAAACTGCCGAG
>Ga0213863_10000710_pt1 | contig 24665 bp, 25 predicted proteins | sample PICome_8_FD_160128 | JGI IMG/M metagenome (GOLD analysis project Ga0213863, IMG submission 160128) | Coastal seawater microbial communities near Pivers Island, North Carolina, United States - PICO497 | ecosystem: Environmental > Aquatic > Marine > Coastal | place: USA: North Carolina... | reverse complement strand
GGGACGGAGAGCTGTCAGGTTTTTTTCCACCGCAGACAAATCCATTCTCAGTTTGAAAACTAATGCCATGGATTTTTCAAGCAAGTGCATGCTCTTATCTGGTGCACTGATTATTGATAAGATTTTAAAATAAAGAGTTTCCCTTTTTTTGCTTTAGAAGTATTCTATTATAAATCCACTTTTTTGATGTATAAATCTTTCTTTTTTTTAACTCAAATTAAGGAAGTAAATTAGAATCATTTATCTTTGTTTTACTTAAATTTAGAGAAATGACACTAATTAAATCAATATCAGGCATTAGAGGCACCATTGGTGGAAATATTGGCGATAATTTAACCCCAATAGATGCTGTAAAATTTGCAGCTGCTTATGGTACATTCATTATTAATAGAAATGCAAATAAAGATAAAATTAAGGTAGTCATTGGAAGAGATGCGCGCATTTCTGGAAAAATGATTTCGAGCTTGGTGGCCAATACTTTAGTAGGACTTGGGATAGATGTCGTAGATTTAGGGCTTTCTACAACTCCTACTGTTGAAGTCGCTGTTCCCATGGAAAATGCAGACGGAGGAATCATTATTACTGCTTCCCACAACCCCAAACAATGGAATGCACTCAAGCTATTAAATGCGCAAGGAGAGTTCTTAAATGGAGCAGAAGGGGAGCAGATACTAGCATTGGCAGATCGTGAATCTTTTTCTTTTGCAGCTGTTGACGATTTAGCAACCTATACCAAAGACAATACCTATTTAGAGAAGCATATTCAAGAAGTTTTAAATTTAGAATTGGTAGATGTTGCCGCAATCCAAAAAGCAAATTTCAAAGTAGTTGTAGATGGGGTGAATTCGACAGGAGGTATTTTTATTCCAGCCCTGTTGAAAGAATTAAAGGTAACCTGTATCGAGTTGTATTGTACTCCTAATGGTCAATTTCCACACAATCCAGAACCTCTAAAAGAACATTTAACTGCGATCTCAAATTTAGTTGTTGAAAAGCAAGCAGATTTTGGGATTGTAGTCGATCCAGATGTAGATCGTTTGGCGTTGGTATCGGAGGATGGTTCTATGTTTGGTGAAGAATATACACTCGTTGCTTGTGCAGATTATGTTTTAGGTAGATTGGGAGGTGGGAACACCGTGTCTAATTTATCTTCTTCCCGAGCTTTAAGAGATGTTACTCAAAAACATGGTGGTGAATATACCGCAAGTGCTGTTGGTGAAGTAAATGTTGTTATTAAAATGAAAGAAACCAATACCGTAATTGGTGGTGAAGGAAATGGAGGAATTATTTACCCAGCCTCCCATTATGGTCGTGATTCTTTGGTTGGGGTTGCATTGTTTTTGTCACACTTAGCGCATAAAAAAATATCTTGTAAAACGCTTAGAGATTCTTATCCCAGTTATTTTATGAGTAAAAATAAAATTGAGTTAACACCCGAAATTGACGTAGACACGATTTTAGAAACGATGGCAACAACGTATAAAAATGAAGATGTCAATACCATCGATGGTGTTAAAATCGATTTTGATGCACAATGGATTCACTTGAGAAAGTCCAATACAGAGCCTATTATTAGAATATATACGGAAGCAACTTCACAACAGGCTGCTGATGATTTGGCTGTTCGGTTTATAAATGAAATAAAAGAAATTATTGAATGCTAAGTTTAGAACACTATTTTGATCAATTTCGAAAGAATATTGTTGGTATTGATCAAACGTTTTTTTCTCCATACGGAGAGAAAAAGATGGTCTATACAGATTGGACAGCAAGTGGAAGGTTGTACCATCCTATTGAAGAAAAAATGCTGCATAAATTTGGCCCTTTTGTAGCCAATACTCATACCGAAACAGCAACTTCTGGTGCTGCTATGACCCTAGCATACCATACAGCTAGAGGTATTATAAAAAAACATGTTAATGCCGATGATAATGATGTATTAATCACATCGGGCTCTGGAATGACTGGTGTTGTCAATAAGTTTCAACGAATTCTGGGCTTAAAAGTTTCCGAGAATTTAAAAGCACACACAACGATACCAGAAGACTTAAAACCAATAGTTTTTGTTTCCCATATGGAACACCACTCCAATCATACATCATGGTTGGAAACTATTGCAGACGTGGTGGTGGTCCCTGGTGATGATCAAGGGTTACTGTGTTTAAAAAACTTTGAAAAATCCATGAAGGAATATCAGCATCGGAAAATTAAAATTGCGGCGATTACTTCTTGTTCAAATGTAACTGGTATAAAAACACCCTATCATAAAGTAGCCAAATTAATCCACAAATACAATGGATATTGTTTTGTAGATTTTGCTTGTTGTGCACCTTATGTAGCTATTAATATGCACCCAGCATCAAAAGATGAACATCTCGATGCTATTTTCTTTTCACCCCATAAATTTTTAGGAGGCCCAGGAAGTGCTGGGGTTTTAATTTTTAACAAAAACTTATACAAAAATACCATTCCGGACAATCCAGGGGGCGGAACGGTAACTTATACCAACCCATGGGGAGAACATGATTATTTTGAGGATGTTGAAACTCGAGAAGATGGTGGAACACCAGCATTTCTACAAACGATCAGAACAGCGCATACCAAACAGTTGAAAGAACAAATGGGAACGGCGAATATTGAAAAAAGAGAAGCGGAAGTTAATGAAGTGCTCTTTGAAACTTTAGAAAGTTTGTCTGGAGTAAAAATTTTAGCACCAAATCATAAAAAACGACTCAGTATTTTTTCTTTTTATTTTGAGAAATACCATTTCAATTTAGTTGTAAAGTTGTTAAATGATCGCTTTGGATTACAAACTAGAGGTGGCTGTTCTTGCGCAGGAACCTATGGACATTTCTTGTTAAATGTAGACCAATTCACTTCCAATAAAATTAAAAGTCAAATTTTAGAAGGATGTGCTACATCAAAACCAGGTTGGGTTCGTCTGTCTGTGCATCCAACCATTACAAATGCAGAAGTTACTTTTATTTGCAATTCTCTAAAAGAGTTAACAAAAAATATTGAAGCATGGTCGAAAGATTATTTTTATGACGCTCAAAAGAACGATTATATACACCATAATCAAGCCCCTATAGAAAAGGAGTTAGTTGCAAATTGGTTTTCTCTGTAGTGTTTATTGAAAAGCTGCAGGTACTTTATTTCTGTGTTTAAAACGTTTGTGAGACCAAAGATAAAATTCGGGTTGTTCCAGAATGTTTTTTTCAGTTAATGCAATGTATTTGTCTGTAATTTCATAATCTTTAAATTCTTTGGGAGTCTCTGTAATCAATTGAAATTCTGTTTCATAATACCCTCTTTTTATTTTTTTTGTGATGTAGTTAATGACAACTAAATCAAATTTTTTGGACAACATTTCTGCCCCCGTATGAATGGGTACCTTTACACCGAAAAATTCACTCCAATAATAGGTTTTATGAACTTGGGGAGATTGATCACTCAATAAAAGATACGCACCTTGTTCCTTGTTGGCAAACCGCTGTTGCATGCCTTTTACCATTTCAGAGGTTTTATAACCAATACAACCAAATTTTTCTCTAGATTCACGAACCCACTTTTCAAAGTATTTGTTACTGAGCCTGGTGTAGGCTCCGTAAAGTGGAGTTTCTAACACTAAAGGAAGACTAATAGACCATTCCCAGTTTGCTTGATGCGCTCCCATTAAAGCAATATTTCGTTTTTTTTTGAAATAATTATTTACCAATTCAGGGTTCTTATAAGTATATCTTTTTGAAATTTCTTTCTTACTAATGGAAAATGCTTTGATACTTTCTACAAATAAATCTGTAAAATGAGTGAAAAATTGTTTTGCGATTTTCTTTCTTTCAATGGCTGTTTTTTCTGGAAACACCAGTTTCAGATTTTCTAAAACAACTTGCTTTCGATACTTGAATACAGTATATATTAAAAAATATAGAACATCTGACAAAAGATATAGCATTGACATTGGCAATCTTGACAAAACCCATATTATTGGGTATGAAATTATAAACAAAAGAAACTGCATCATTACATATTTATTTTGCAAATATCGGATTTAAATTAATAATGAGATCGTTTTCTTAAGTTCATTTTAGTATGTTTGTCTCAGTTTTAAGAAGATGAATCAAGCAATTTTATTTATTATTATCGCAAATGTCATAACCTCTATGAAGGGGTTTAAAGATTATTCATTTATAAATTCCTATAAATTTCAAGTCAATAGAATTTTAGCAGGTGAAAAAATAAGGATGCTTACATCTGGTTTTCTTCACGTAGATTGGACGCATCTTGGTTTTAATATGTATGCATTGTATTTATTTGGAGCTATAGTAACCAATGGAATGGGAACTCTTTCTTTTGTGATCATTTACCTAGGGAGTTTACTAACAGGTAGTTTGTATTCGTTACGTTTTCATAAAAAAGAGCCTTACTATAGCGCTGTAGGTGCCTCAGGAGCAGTTTCCGGGATTTTATTTTCAGGGATTATTTTAGTGCCCAATAAACTGTATAATTTTATTTTTTTTCCATTCGTAGATATTCCAGGATATATTCTTGGGGTTGGTTATCTGCTGTATTCTATTTATGGAATGAAAAAACAACTCGGAAATGTTGGACATGCAGCCCATTTAGGGGGAGCCATGGGTGGTTTTGTTTTGACCTTAATTTTAAATCCCGAAGTATTTGTTGCCCATACTTTTGTTGTTGTTTTATTAACAATACCGATTGTTTTACTATTACTTTTTGGTGATAAGTTAAAGAATTTATAAGCTAAGAAATCAGTTATATTTCTTGTTCCATTGAGATCGTTTTTCTGTTTCTTTGTTCGCTACAAATTTCTAATCTTATCGATTTTTTACATTAAATTTAGGGAATAAAAAAGACTTTACAGTTATGTAAAGTCTTTTTGGAGCGAAAGACCAGGTTCGAACTGGCGACATTCAGCTTGGAAGGCTGACGCTCTACCAACTGAGCTACTTTCGCATGGTAAAGAGATTACAAATATAGCATCCTTTTTAACTTACACAACCTTTTTTTTAATAAAATTAATAAAAATTACCGTCATTTCTCACTTTTTTTAAAAGGCAGAAAAGTAAGAAACGTAGTGTTTGTTTTAAGGGTTTGGAAATCAGTTTGTAATAAAAAACCCCAAACATTTGTTTGGGGTTTTTGTGTAGCGAAAACGGGATTTGAACCCGTGACCTCAGGGTTATGAATCCTGCGCTCTAACCAACTGAGCTACCTCGCCATTTGTTCTTTGGGCTGCAAATATAATTGAATTTTGCAGACTAGCAAGTGCTGTTTTTATATTTTTTTAAAATAGAATAAATAACTATCTTGTCACCTCAATAAATACCTATGAAAAAAATAAAATATGAAATTGAGATCCCTATTCATGCTTCGCCAAGAATGTTGTATCAATACATTTCTTCGCCGTCTAATTTACAAGAATGGTTTGCTGATAAAGTGAATTCTAGAGGTAAAGTTTACAGTTTTTTTTGGGAAGGTGAAGAGGAGAAAGCGGAATTAATTACCAAAAAATCGGACGATAGAGTTCGTTTTAAATGGATAGAAAGTGAAGGAGATGATAGTTTTTTTGAAATCAAAATACTAGTGGATGCATTAACAAAAGATGTTTCATTAATCATTACCGATTTTGCAGAGGATGAGGAGGAACTTGAGGAATCAAAACAATTATGGGAGAACCAAATAGATGAATTGAAACACACAATTGGTGCCTAAGGTGCCATTAAAAATTTTATATAACTCGACAAATCGTCGAGTTTTTTTATGTCTCATTGTTTCAAAAAACATTAATTTTACAACTTAAGAAAAACGGATAATGATAAATTTTAATGGGACTTTAGAATCTTCAGAAAACTTCACTTTAACAATAAATAACAGAGCCTTTAAGTATGGTGATGGAATTTTCGAAACCGTTAAGGTATTGAACAATAATATTGTTTTTTGGGAAGACCACTATTTTAGATTAATGTCTTCTATGAGAATGTTGCGTATGAAAATACCCATGTCTTTTACCTTGGAGTTTTTGGAAACAGAAATTTTAAAAACAGTCAAATCTCATGAGATGTCAGGTTCTTTTAGAGTGCGTTTAAGTGTGTACAGGCAAGATGGAGGCTTGTACAAACCAAATACAAATAATATTGATTATTTAATAGAAGTTTCCCCATTAAAGATTCAAGAAAAAGCTTCTTACACCATTGATTTGTTCAAAGATTTTTATAATTATTCTGGTTTGCTTTCTACCGTAAAAACCAATAATAGAATGCTAAATACCTTGGCAAGTATTTTTGCTTCAGAAAATGATTTAGACAATGCCATTCTTTTAAATGAAAAAAAAGGAGTCGTAGAGGCTACAAATGGGAATCTATTTGTTGTTAAAGGAAGTACAATTAAAACTCCAGCCTTAACAGAAGGTTGTATTAAAGGAATTACACGCGGTAAAATCATAGAAATTATTACTAAAAATGCTGATTTTGAAATTGAAGAAACCTCAATTTCACCCTTTGAAATTCAAAAAGCTGACGAAGTGTTTATTACCAACGCGATTACAGGTGTTCAAATTGTTACCAATTATCGAAAGAAAGTGTTTTCTAGAGTTGTTGGTGACAAATTGTCTAATTCATTGCGAGTGTTACAGGTTTTAAAAAAATAATTAGTTAAGGTTGATATCGCCAGGTGCATTTGCCCATAGTTTATATTTCCCTCCTTTTTGTAGTAATTTGTTTTTCCAAAGAGTTTCATCATTTACAGAAAAAATATTTTTAAAATCATTTTCTGATACAAACCAAGAATCCGTTTGTATTTCGTCTGTGAGTTGACGTTCACTCCACCCAGAGTATCCAAGAAAAAAACGAATTTCTGTAGCATCTAAAATATTATTAACCAATAGTTTTTTGAGCGCATTAAAATTACCTCCCCAATAAATTCCGTTACTCACAGCTATACTGTTAGGGATTAAATCTGGAACTCTATGCACGAAATAGAGATTTTCTTTTCCTACAGGACCTCCTTCATAAATTGTAAATTGAGAATGTATGTCTGGTAGTAAATCTTGAATTGTAAACTCTAAGGGTCTATTTAATATAAAGCCAATTGCATTGCTATCTGAAATTTCGGTAAGCAGTATGATGGTTCTATTAAATGTATTGTCATTTAGTATAGAAGGTGCTGCAATCAGTAAGTTTCCAGTTGTTGGTTCGATAATTTATTTTTTATAGAATCTAAGATACATTTTTTTAATCCATAAAAAAAACTCTCTTAAAACAAGAGAGTTTTTGGTATCACTTAAAGTGTTTTCTTAGTTTACAGCTTCGCTTAAACCTGCACCTGCTTTAAATTTAGCTACATTTTTAGCAGCAATTTGAATTGTTTTTCCTGTTTGAGGGTTTCTACCATTTCTAGCAGCTCTGTTAGAAACAGAAAATGTTCCAAAACCAACTAATGCAACTTTATCACCACCTTTTAAAGCTGATGTTACATTACCTGTAAAAGATTCTAATGCTGCTTTAGCTGCTACTTTAGAAATTCCTGCATCTGCAGCCATTGCGTCGATTAAATCTGACTTGTTCATAATTAATAGATTTTTTAAGTTAATATTATTTTGCCTAATAGCTTAACAAATATAGACGGATTAAGGTGTCATGCAAATTAACGTCCTCAAAAAGGAGGGTTTTGTTAATAAATACAATCAAATTGTTAATAACAGCTGAGTGATAGCAATATGTTTCTCGAAAACCAAGCTAGTATTGGCTTTACACCATTTTAGCGTTTTCGGTAAAAACATATCCATTCAAAAGACTTTTTGCATCCATTTTCTTCTTTCCAGCAAGTTTAATTTCTCCAATACATATGTAGCCATTTTTTACAGCAACTTTTAACTCCTTTTTTGTGTACATTATTTTTCCAGCTTCATATTGATGCACCGCAATTTCTTTTTTGATCTTGTAGATTTTCGCGGAAATTTCTTCGCCATTATTATGCATGTTTGTCCACGCTGCTGGAAATGGATTTAGTCCGCGTATTTGATTGTAAATGTCTTCCAAAGAAGCAGTCCAGTCTATTTTACAAAGGGTAGGGTTTAATTTATGAGCAGGTTTCTCTTCTAATTCTGGTTGTTTGACGGTTGTAACACGATCATCTTTAATCAATGCAACAGTATCATTCACCAATGCTGCTCCTAGGTGCATTAATTTATCATGTAAGGTGCCAACAATTTCATCCGTAGCTATTTCAATGGCCTTTTGAAGAATTATTTCACCAGTGTCAATTTTATCATCAATAAAAAAAGTGGTCACACCTGTCTTCGTTTCACCATTTATAATTGCCCAATGTATTGGTGCTGCTCCTCTGTATTCAGGCAATAGGGATGCATGAAGATTAAACGTTCCATAAAGAGGCATTTGCCATACTTTCTTGGGCAACATTCTAAAAGCGACTACTATTTGTAGGTTCGCGTTTAAGCGCTTGAGTTCTTTTTGAAAATCTTCGTTTTTTAAATTTGTAGGTTGTAAAATAGGAAGTTCTTGCGATAAAGCATATTCTTTTACAGCGGATTGATGTATTTTTCTACCCCTACCAGCAGGTCTGTCTGGCGCGGTAATAACTCCTGCAATCGTATAATTTGCTGCGATTAAATTTTTTAGAATGGTCACAGCAAAATCGGGTGTTCCCATAAAAACAATGCGTATATCTCTCATTATTGATTAGTTAGGTAGAATTTATTTTGATGGTTGAGTGCAACCTTTCCTTCCGAGAGTAGGAATTGCAAATGTATTAAAATGTGCTTCTCATTGGTGTCTATAAGATGACATATTTCTAAAGAACTAATTGAAGTTGTTCTTGAAAGGAGCTCTAAGATCCGAGTTCTTAACCAATCAGGCGCTTTCTTATTGGACAAACACACATCACAAATACCACATCTTGTGGATTCTTTTTCATCAAAATAGGTAAGTATTTGCTGGCTTCTACAGATCCTATTCTCTTTAATGAAAGCAATTACTTCTGCCGCTTTCTTTTTTTTCTGATCTAGGTATTGTTGTATTTCTTTGGCATTCCTATTGATGGTTTTTTCATCTTCTCTTGGATGTAAAAATAAAATTTCTGTATTCAAGGTCGATTGTTGATATACAAGAACATCTGCGTCCGCCAGTTTTTTGAGATACGTTCTTACCAATTGATTGGTAATCCCTGCTTTTTTTGCCAAATAATATTCATCAATCTTCGTTTCTTGTTCAAATAATCCCCCATAACTTCTCAGTAAAACTGTGATAAACTGATGCAATTTGTTGTTGTTTTTGGTAAAATTGATGACTTTTTTACTTGTGGTCGTAAAGTATACTAGTGATTTTTTGTTGAAATCGGTTTGAACCGTTACAATTCCTTGGTTGTTTAATATCTTTAAACAGGTAGTCACTTTGGAAGAACTAAAACCATATTTTTCACAGAATTCTAAAAAATTAAATTCTAACGAATTCTCAAGTAATTCTCCATTTCCAATTTGAAAATGCTGAAACATTTTTTTATAGATTTCTTTGATCTCTTTAATCGTTGGTAAATTTCGAGCCAATTGTTTTTCAAAGTAGCGAATATCGGTGTCATTTTGCAAGACTACCGAGAATGATTTTTTACCATTTCTACCGGCTCTTCCTGCTTCTTGTACATAATTTTCGATACTCGAAGGAATGTCTAAATGAACTACAACACCAACATTTGCCTTGTCAATACCCATTCCAAAGGCATTGGTAGCAACCATAATAGGGGTCTTTTCTGTCTTCCAATTCGCTAGCGTATTTTTCTTTACTTCAGCCGATAATCCTGCATGGTAAAAACTACTCTTGAACTTGTTTGCATTGAGAAAATTTGAAATATCCTCCGTCTTTTTTCTAGAGTTGCTGTAAACAATAGCAGGTGTTTTTGTTTTATAGAAAATTTGTAAAAGACGGTTTAATTTATCTTCAACGGTAAAAATCTGATAGGCTAATTTTTCACGTTTAAATGATTGTTTGAAAAGAATTTTTTCTTCTTCTAATTTTAGATTTAAAAAAATATCTTTAATTACTTTTTGATTCGCCGTGGCAGTAAGTGCAATGAAATTGACATTTGGCACCAATTCCCTAAGGATACTTATTTTTCGGTATGATGGTCTAAAATCATGTCCCCATTCAGAAATACAATGCGCTTCGTCTATTGCTACAAAAGAAACATTAAGTTCTTTAATCTTTTGTTGTATGAAGTTTGATTGCAGTCTTTCGGGTGAGAGGTACAAGAATTTAAAATTTCCAAATTTTAAATTATCAAAAAGGGTAATTATTTCGTTTTGAGAACTTTTTGCAGGAATTCTCATTGCTTTTATTCCCTTTTCTTGCAAACGCATTACTTGGTCTTCTATTAATGCTGTTAGTGGAGATATTACTATACAAACTCCATCCAATAGTAGTGCTGGAACTTGAAAGCAAATTGATTTTCCCCCACCAGTTGGCAATAAGGCTACCGTATTTTTTTTTGCTAAAACCGCATTGATGATTTCCTCTTGTAAAGGTCTAAACGCAAGGTGCCCCCAATGTTCTTTCAATATTTCTCTTGGAGAAATCATTCTTTTGTGTCTAGTGAATTGAGAATGAAGTTGGTGCGGTCTTCGATACTTCCAAAAGGAACTGTGATCAACTCATATCCTATTTTTTTGTATGCTTTTTCAAGAAAAGTATTGATCACAATTGCTTGTTCAAAAGTTTCATATCGCTCATTGTCTGAGGTGTAAATTTCTTCCCAGGGGGAAAACATAAAAACTTTGTTATACAGGTACTCTTTGCTTTTTTCAATGAAAATAGAAGGGTAAGATGTTTTAAAATAATCCATATAGGCAAAAACATCTGGAATCCCGCGATCAAAAAAAACAATTTCTTCTTCGGTGTCGGTCGCTTTTTGATATTGCTTTTCTCTACCTTCCAAGAGTTTTTCACTAAAGAGTAATGGCGCCGTTAAAAACAACTGATCAATGCCGTCTTTCTTCGCTTTTAAGATGACTTCCCTTGATACTTCAGCCATGCAAAAAAAGCCTTTTTGACTTAGGGTATTAAGTACTGAAGTTTTCCCAGTACCTGGTCCACCAATTAAAACTATTTTTTGCTGCATACCACAAAAATAAATCATTCCCTTTATAAAACTAATATTTAGTGTAATTTTGTGTATTGTTATTTGTAAATTATAAATTTAAAAATTCAATTTATGGTTAATGAAAGAGAAGCATTTTATGCAAAGTTAAAAGTACAGTTAGGAGAAACAAGTAAGTTTCCTTCGGATTATATGTATAAATTTATTGTGCCCAAGACTCAAAACCAAGTGCAAGAGGTAAGAGATCTTTTTAGTGGAACCAATGCTGACATTAAAATTAAAAAATCAAAAACAGGAAAGTACGAAAGCTTATCTATTGTTTTACAAGTGAAAAGTCCTTCAGAAATTATATCCTATTATAAAAAAGCAGAAAAGATTAAAGGAATTATCTCCCTATAAAAAAAATATGAAAAAAAGTATTGTATTCTTCATGCTAGTGGTGCATGTTTTGGTGTTTTCTCAAAAGAAATCAAAAACGTTGGTTACGATAAATGATTCAAAAATAACAGTAGCAGACTTTAAAAAGGTCTATGAAAAAAATTTGGATGCAATTGACAATGAGGAATCGAAAAACATTCACTATAATTTAGATTTGTTCATCAATTATACTTTAAAGGTAAAAGAAGCGTATCAACTTAAATTAGATACCTTACCTTCCTATATAAAGGAGATTGAAACCTACAGAAATCAACTTTCTGCGCCTTATCTTCAGGATAAAAGCTTTACCGATAAATTAATCAAAGAGGCTTATTTTAGAACTAAAAATGAAATAAAAGCAAAACATATTTTAATTCGAACTAAAAAAAATGCTACACCCGAAGATACCTTAGCCGCCTACAATAAAATTTTAAACATTCGAAATAGAATTCTTGCGGGTGAAGATTTTGAAAAAGTGGCCGTTGCAGTTTCAGAGGATGCCTCGGCTAGAGACAATCCACAAAGAAATTTTAAAGGGAATCAAGGGAATTTAGGTTATTTTTCAGCGTTTAAAATGGTCTATCCTTTTGAAGTGGCTGCTTATAAAACTCCCTTAGGAGAAATATCTATGCCATTTAAAACAAGGTTTGGATACCATATTGTAAAAGTTGATCAAATTAGAATTTCCAAAGGAGAAGTAGAAGTTGCTCATCTTTTGATTACCGATTTAACGCCAACGGGCAAAACAAAAATAGAGCAAGTATATGCTAAGTTAGTTGCGGGTAAATCCTTTGATTCTCTAGTTAAGGCCTATTCTAATGACAATTCCTCAAAAGATAAAGGTGGAAAATTGGCCAAATTTGGAACTGGTAGAATGGTGCCCCCTTTTGAAGAGGCCGCTTTTTCTTTGCAATCAGTCGGTGATTTTTCAAAGCCTTTTAAAACTCGCTTTGGATGGCATATTCTTCGCTTATTAAAAAAACATCCTTTAAAGTCTTTTGACGAAATGAAAGCGACGATTACTGCAAGTTTAAAGAGAAGTGGAAGAATGAAACTTTCTGATGATGCTGTTCTAAATAAATTGAAGAAAAACTACCAGATTATTGAGCATGAAAAGGCAAAAGAACTTTTCAATAGAAAAGATATTAGAAAGATTTCAAAAGATTCTTTACAAAACGTTCTTTTCAGTATTAATGAGCGTGCGTTTACGCAAGCAGATTTTGTTTCTTTCATTGCAAATAAAAAACAACAGCCTATTGGCATTCTTTTTGAAAACTATAAAAATCAACAAATTGTAAAGTATTTTAAAGAAAATTTGGTTAACACAGTTCCAGAATATGCAACCCTCCTAAAAGAATATGAAGATGGCTTGCTGCTGTTTGAACTAATGCAGCAAAAAATATGGAATACATCTTCAAAAGACACTTTAGGGTTGAAGCAATTTTTTAGAGACAATAAAAAAAACTATGCTGCGCAGGAATTAACCGAGATAAAAGGACAAGTAATTAACGATTATCAAAATTTCCTTGAACAAAATTGGATTGCTGATTTAAGAAAGAAAAACAAGATCAAAATCAATAAAAAACAACTTAAAAAACTAATTAAATTATACGAGAAAAAAGAATGAAATTTGTACGTGTTTTAATGTTTTTATTTCTTTTTTCATCCTGTAATTATTTTGGTTTAAAAAAAGAAACAGCTCCCAAAGACATGCCTATTGCATCGCTCTTTGATGAGGAACTGTATAAACATGGCTTAGAAAATTTAATTCCAAACAACATCTCGAAAGAAGATAGTTTGGTGTTGGTCAAAAGTATGATTCACAATTGGGCAGTAAAAAAATTGTTGCTTAAAAAATCGTTAGAAAATAATTCTTCTCAAGAAAATTCTGCGATCAATGAACTGGTTGAAAATTATAAACACAGCTTATTAATCAATAATTACAAAGAACAGTTGATAAAACAGCAACTGGATACTGTAATTTCTGAAGCAGAAATCGATAGCTATTATGCATTGAATAAAAAAAATTTTAAATTGAATGAAGAACTTATAAAGGTTAAATTTATAAACTTCAATAACAATTTGATAAATAAAAAAGAAGTGGTTGCTCTGTTCAAATCAGATGACTCAGAAGCCACGGAAGCTCTTGAGAAATACCACCTAAACTTTAAATCTTTTCAGTTAAACGATAGTGTATGGGTACCATTAGATAACATTATGTTAAAAATCCCTTTTTTGAAGGAAAAATTGTTAAAAAAAACAAAATTCCTTCAAAAACAAGATTCATTAAGTTTATATTTGGTGGCTGTAAAAGATGTTTTGAGAAGAAATGACCTCGCACCCAAGAGTTATATAAAATCGACCATCAAACAATTAATTTTACATCAGCGTAAAATTGAATTAATTAGAGAAATAGAACAAATAATAGTTAAAGATGCCTTACAAAACGAGAATTTCAAAATATATTAAATCAATTACATTATTTGCTTGCTTTGCAATTTCAATACCAACCTCCATTGCCCAGAAAATAAAAATTGATGGTGTAGCTGTTGTTATTGGTAAAAATATTGTTTTGGACTCTGACATCGATAAATTTAAACAAGAAGTTTTAGCCAATAGTGAAGGAAAGATAGAAATTTCAGATTGTGAAATGCTAGAGCAACTAATGTTGCAAAAATTACTTTCGCACCATGCCGTTGTAGATAGTGTTATTGTTTCAGATGAACAAGTCAATGCAAGTGTTGAAAATAATATTGCTTATTTTAAACAACAATTTGGCTCTGTAGAGAAAATGGTTGCTGCTTATGGTTTTAATGATGAAGAAGATTTAAAGAAAGAGTTGTTTGTAATTGAAAAAGAAAATGCACTTATTAAACAAGAACAACAAAAAATTACAGAAAAAGTAGATGTAACTCCAGAAGAAGTACGTTTGTATTACAAAGGGTTAAAAGAGAATAATGAATTGCCAGAATTTCCAGCAGAAATAGAATTGGCTCAAATTGTTATCAATGCAGAACCAACTGCAGAAGAGAATGAACGAATTGTTGCAAAACTTAACCAAATAAGACAAGATATTTTAGACGGATCGAGCTTTAAAATGAAAGCAATCATAAATTCGGATGACCCCGCTGTAACCAACAATGGAGGGAAATATGAACTTACCAAAGAAACACAATTTATCAAAGAGTTTAAAGAAGTAGCATTTACTTTAGATACAGAAGGTCAAATTTCAGAACCTTTTAAATCTTTGTTTGGGTACCACATTATTCAATTGCATAAAATAAAGGGAAACACGAGGTCTGTTTCTCATATTTTAATGCAGCCAGAAATCCCTGAAGCGAAGTTAAAAGAAACCGAAAAGAAAGCCGCAGCTATCATTAAAGAGATTGAAGAGGGGAAGATTACTTTTGAAGAAGCTGTAAAAAAATACTCTCAAGATAAAGATACTAAAAATAATGCAGGTTTGCTCATTAATGGTCAAACCGGAGAGTCCAAGTTTGATTTGACAAGAATGGATCCTGCTTTGTACGCCAGAGTAAGTGATTTGAGTCAAGGAAATATGACACCTCCGTTTTATGATGAAACCAGAGGAGGTGAGAAAATGTATAAATTCTTCTACATGAGAGATAGAACAGATACTCATACGGCGGACTTGGTAACGGACTATGAAAAAATACAAAACTTAGCGCTTCGAAAGAAGAAAGAAGAATCAATTGCAAAATGGTCTAAAGAAAAGATTTTTGAAACCTACATTAAATTGAATAATAAGCACGCTAAATGTACTTTTGAAAGAAATTGGAAAAAGGAAATTAGTAAATAATGTCAGACGTTGCAGCCGTAAATAATCTAGTAGAAAAGTACCATCAACTAAAAAAAGAAATTGGTAAAGTAATTATTGGGCAGCACGAAGCTGTAAATTATACTTTACTCTCTGTTTTTTGTGGCGGACATTCGCTGTTAATTGGTGTGCCAGGTTTGGCAAAGACACTTTTAGTAAATACTGTTTCAGATGCCTTAGGATTGAATTTTAAAAGAATTCAATTTACCCCAGATTTAATGCCTTCCGATATTTTAGGAAGTGAAATTTTAGACGAAAACCGGCAGTTTAAATTTTTAAAAGGACCTATTTTTTCTAATATCATTCTTGCAGATGAAATCAATAGAACTCCCCCCAAAACGCAGGCAGCTTTACTAGAAGCCATGCAAGAACGTTCTGTTACTATAGCAGGGAATCAATACCAGTTGGCATTGCCTTTCTTTGTATTGGCAACTCAGAATCCAATAGAACAAGAAGGAACCTATCCTTTGCCAGAAGCCCAATTGGATCGGTTTATGTTTTCCATCAATTTAGAATACCCAAGTTTTGATGAAGAAGTTGCTGTTGTTAAGAACACTACATCTGCTATTGTTCACCGGGTAAAATCTTTGTTTTCTGCTCAAGAGATCGTTGCTGTGCAGCAATTAATTAGAAAAATACCCGTTGCAGACAATGTTATTGAGTATGCGGTAAAACTAGTAAGTAAAACAAGACCAACCACCTCTGAAGCCACCGTGCTAGTAAAAAAATACATCGATTGGGGAGCAGGTCCAAGAGCGTCTCAGAATTTAATTTTGGCAGCAAAAGCGCATGCGGCTGTCAATGGGAAGTATTCGCCTGATATTGAGGATGTAAAAGCTGTGGCCATTCCAATTTTATCGCATCGTATTGTGAAAAATTACAAAGCCGAAGCAGAAGGAATCACCCTCTCAGAGATTATTACGTCTTTGTTCTAATCTAGATAATTTGTTTATTGATAAGCATAAAAAAAACAGCAAAACTGTATTTTACATTAGTATTCAAAAAAGCTAAATACATTCCCACCATAGCGTTTTTCATACGCGTATTTTTTATGCTTTGTTAAATCGGTATGCTTCGAGTGTTCTATAATTAGGACACCTTGCTCGCGTAAGATTTCTTTTTCAAAAACCAAATCGGCAATTTTTAGAAATTGTTCCTCTGCAAAATCATAAGGAGGATCTGCAAAGATAACATCAGCTTTAAGCGCTGTTTTTTCAAGAAATGTATACACGTCATTTTTGTAGGCGTTGATGTCTAAGTCTAGTTCTTTTGCAGTTTCATTAATGTATTTGATACAACCAAAAAAAGCATCAACAGCATACATTTCTTTTGTTCCTCTAGAGGCAAATTCAAAACTAATATTTCCGGTGCCTGCAAATAAATCAATGACAGCGATGGCATCAAAATAATAAGTATTGTTTAGAATGTTAAACAGTGATTCTTTCGCCATATCGGTGGTGGGGCGAACTGGTAATTTTTTAGGTGCTTTTAAGCGTCTTCCTTTGTGTTTCCCTGATATAATACGCATAAGTCTATCCTAAAAGTATAAAGTGTGAGTGGCTTGAAAAACTGGAATTTATGAAAATAGGGTTCTTACTTCGTAAAAAATCAATATTTCGAATATATTGAAAGGCAATTTTATAAATTTCAGTGTCTTCCAGAATATCTCCTGTAAAGAATAACGGAAATTCATTGGTGTTTAATTCGAGTTGCTCTGCTGTGAAGAGAAGATAATAAATGAAATCTTCTTTAGATGTAAAGGCAAAGGAATTGGAAAATAATACTTCCTTGTTTTCTAGCACCACAACAGAAATTTGATCTTTCCAAACATCTACAAACATTGTTTTTTCCTGAGTAGTTGTTGTTTGAAGCAATTTTTGAATGAAAGCGGTCACTGAATGTTGGTATTCGAATTCTCCAAAATTTTGGAATAAATAATTGTTAACGTTAACAAAGGGGACATACACATTTTTCGCAGCAATTTGATCGATACTGTCAAAAGCAAAGAAATCAGTTTCTAAGGTCTTAATATTGTATGCTAAGTACTCCTTAAGCTGTGTTTCCTTAAAAAAGGTATTGGGTACTAACGTTGCCAGATTATTCTGATGAATGACCAAGATCTCCTTAAAATCTTCTTGAAGATAGTTGTCATTCTGAAAAATAGTTTCAAAATGAGCAACTAATTTTTCTGGGGTTTCTAATGTTTTTGGAAATGTATAGGCACAAAAATGTATGATTTCTTGTGTGTCTAAATTAGTAATGCAAAAAGAAAATCCATCCAATGTAAATTGGATGGATAATTTATGGTGATTAGATTTCTCTAATGTTGTCTTAATTGTCTTTTTTTGCACTTTTCTTATCGTATAATGGAGGCCAGTTTCCACCTGTAGTCACCTTGTTTAATGAACCTACCGAAACGTATTCTCCTTTGATTTCATCAGTCGCGTTTGCTTCAAGCTCTAATTTCACTAAAGAAGGATTTAGATCTTTTAAAATCGCCTTCTTTTCAGTTCTTGCTTCAAAGGTTGGTACAATTAAACCTTGGAATTTTTCGATAACTCCAGTTTGTAGTTCAAATGTTTTACCGGCTACACCTGGTACTTCAAACATGGTTTTGTAATCAACATCTTTAAAATACTTAGAAACGGGTTCATAACCAATCGTGTCTTTAATTCTCATTTCTACATCCACCATGATTCTACCCCAGGTATTGTTACTACCTTTATTCACTTTTACTACAGTATCTCTAATTTCTGTTAGAGCAAGTTGCGCAGAATCTATGAATTGAATTAAAGCGTCCTTGTCTTTGGTGAACACACCGTTTACTTCATAAAATCGAATCTCAGCATTTCTAATTATTTTTAGTTTCTCGACTACTTTTGCGTAACGAACAACTTTTTCTTTATTGAAGTTGATGGGTTCCATGATACCATCATAAATTTTTGTTACTAATAGAACAGTACACAATAATAGTAGCAAAGAAGCTATCCATCTGAATTTTAAAGGTAAAAATTTAACCACTACAATAGCTAGCACAACAGCAACTAAAACCGCTACTAAAATCTGTAATATTAATCCCATCTGATATTTTTATTTTTATAGTATTACGGCAAATCTACAATTTTTTTTCATTGATAAAAATTTTTATTCGCAATTCAATGTATCTTTGGTATTTTAATAGATTTATGATAGAATTGCCTGCTGATTTTTATAAAGAAATCGTAAAAAAATTTCCGTTTCAATTAACAATCAAACAACGTGCCTTATTTCGTTTGTTGTCAGATTTTATTTTTGATGAAGACAAAAGCACTGTTTTTATCTTAAAAGGGTATGCAGGTACCGGTAAGACAACCACCATAAGTACACTCGTTAATAGTCTGTGGAAAGCAAAAAAAAAAGCGGTTTTATTGGCCCCAACCGGAAGAGCAGCCAAAGTGATTGCTGTATATTCAAAAAAACCAGCATTTACCATTCACAAAAAAATTTATTTCCCTAAAAAACAAAGTAATGGTGGTGTACGTTTTGTTCTTCAACCCAACAAGCATCATGATACTATTTTTATTGTGGATGAAGCATCAATGATTCCAGACAAAGCCCAAAACGGTCAACTTTTTGACGCTACTTCATTATTGGATGATTTAATTTCCTATGTATCTGCAGGTAAAAACTGTAAACTAATTTTCGTGGGAGACACCGCACAACTTCCTCCTGTAAAATTAGACATAAGCCCCGCTCTAGTTGCAAATACATTCGAATTGGATTATCAAAAAAGTGTCGTTGAAATTGAGCTGGATGAAGTAACACGACAACAAGAAAATTCTGGAGTATTGGCAAATGCCACATCGCTAAGGTTGCACATTAAACAAAGTAGTATTCACTTTAAATTTGATTTGAATTTCCCAGATATTGTCCGCTTAACAGATGGCTACGATATCGAAGATGCTTTGGTAACGGCCTACGATTATGGTGTTGAAGACACTGCATTTATTGTTCGCTCCAACAAAAGAGCCAATCAATATAATGAACAAATACGATTTCAAATTAGAGGTCAAGAAAATGAGATTTCTACAGGCGATTACCTGATGATCGTAAAGAATAATTACTATTGGTTGGACGAATCTTCGGATGCTGGATTTATTGCCAACGGAGATATCTGTGAGGTTGTAAGAATCAAAACAATTAAAGAATTGTATGGATTTAAATTTGCTGAAGTAACAATACGAATGATCGATTACCCCCACATGAAACCATTTGATACTGTAGTAATGTTAGATACGCTTTCAAGTGAAACCCCCTCTTTATCTTACGAAGAATCCAATAGGTTATATGAAGCCGTAAAAGAAGACTATGCCGATGAAAAATCGAAATACAAACAATTTTTAGCCATAAAAAAGAATAAGTATTTCAATGCTTTACAAATTAAATTTTCTTATGCAATTACCTGTCACAAATCGCAAGGAGGGCAATGGAAAACTGTTTTTATAGAACAACCTTATTTGCCAGATGGACCCTCGGTTATTTATTATAGATGGCTGTATACTGCTATTACAAGAGCCCAAGAAAAATTATACTTAATTGGATTTAAGGATGAGAATTTTGAATTGGCTAAATAAATGCCTTCACGCTCCATAAATGTTTCTTTATAGATGGGGTAGGAAATGATGGATGTTTTTAAATTAAACAGTGAATTCTTTTCGCTATTTTGTTTAAAAGGTGTAAAGCAACATTGAAATAGGTAGATTGTTATTTAAATTGAGAATTATTTAACAATTTAATCAAAAAAAGGAATTACTTTAGATTTCTAATTCAATAGGATGGCTGCACAAAAAAATAAACTCTCTTTGGCTGATTTTGAAAATCTTGAAACAAATAAAGATTTGCTCAATGTATTGGAACATAGAAAAATTTCTTTTCAGAAAGTACAAAAAAGAATTTTGTACAATGAAGAGTTAAGATTATTACAAATAGAATTGGTGAAACTTCAGCAATGGATTTCTAAAAACAAAAAACGAGTTGCTATTATTTTTGAAGGAAGAGATGCGGCAGGAAAAGGAGGAAGTATTCGTCGTTTTATGGAACATATGAATCCAAGATCTTCCCGATTGGTCGCTTTAAATAAGCCTACAGAAGTAGAAAAAGGGCAATGGTATTTTCAAAGATATATTAAAGAATTGCCCAATCCAGGAGAGATTGTTTATTTTGATAGAAGCTGGTATAACAGAGCTGTTGTGGAGCCTGTCATGGGCTTTTGTACCGAAGCACAGTATAAAGATTTCTTGGTGCAAGTGCCAGAATATGAACACATGATGTATGAAGACGGACTCATTATTATTAAGTTTTGGCTTTCGATCTCAAAAGATGAGCAATTGAAACGATTTGAAGCCCGTAAGACCAACCCTTTAAAACGATGGAAATTTAGTCCTGTAGACCAAAAAGGACAAGAACTTTGGGATTCATACACAGATTACAAAGATGAAATGTTTAGTAAAACACATACTTCTTACAGTCCTTGGATTATTATCAAAACAAATGATAAAAAGACGGCAAGATTAGAAGCAATTCGACATGTGCTCTCAAAATTCAATTATGATGATAAAGGAACTGTGGCCACTACATTAGCACCCGATCCAAATGTTGTGATGCGTTACTTTCGTTCAAATGACCAAATTGATTAACAATGAAGAAGATACTTACAGAAGCAGATTTAAAAAAACTTAACTCAAAAAAAGGGCTTTTAGCATTGTTATCCAAAGGTCCAATAAATACAGATAGGGCCTTACGCTATGTAGACTATGAGAAAAAACTGGTCAAGCTACAAACCGAATTGATTCGATTACAGACCTGGGCCATCGAAAAAAATGAACGAATCATTATTCTGTTCCAAGGAAGAGATGCAGCAGGGAAAGGGGGCGCAATTCGAAGAGTTACCGAAAGAATTAACCCAAGGCATATGCGAATTGTTGCATTGCCAAAGCCAACAATAGACGAACAAAGCCAGTGGTATTTTCAAAGATATGTTGAACAATTTCCAAAAGCAGGAGAAATTGTACTATTTGATAGAAGTTGGTACAATAGAGCAGTCGTTGAGCCTGTAAACGGTTTCTGTACTCAGAAACAATACGATGTTTTTATGAATCAAGTAAATAATTTTGAGCAAATGATTCTAGAGTCTGGAATACATTTGGTCAAGATTTACATGTCAATTTCTAAAAAAGAGCAGGCAAAACGTTTTGAAGATATTAAAAGTGATCCGTTAAAACAGTGGAAAATGACTCCCGTAGACGAAAGAGCTCAAGAGCTTTGGGATGATTATACAATCTATAAAAAAGCCATGTTTGCCAAAACAAATACAGCTACATCCCCTTGGAAAATTATTCGAGCAAACCGAAAAACGGAAGCTAGAGTCAATGTGATTAATCATATTTTAAAAAGTATTCCCTACGATAAGAACATTGAAGTTTAAACCATTCGATCCCTTACTTTTGTGAATATGTAAAAAAGTTCCCCTGCAATTTGTTGGCTTGTTTTTTCATAGGTTTCGTGAGCAGCTTCAGTTTCATCAGAAAACTTAGGATCTACAAAAGGCAAATGAAAACGATGCGTTGCGGTAGGAATAAAAGGACAATTCTCATCAGCACTATTACAAGTCGTAATTGCAATAAATGGATTTAGATTCTGAGCATCATCAAACAACTTCGAAAATCCGAGAATCGTTTTGTCTGTTCCCTCAAATGAAATTGAATATTTTGGATTTTGATGCGAAAAATCGACGAGCTTAAAATGAAATCCTTCCGATACCAATGTTTGTACCGTATTCCTAAAAAAAGCAGTAACTTCGGTGCCACCTGAAAAAGCATGAATGTTTAACTTAAAGTATGCTGCAGCAAAAAAAGCCCAAGCTTGTCCAAACTGACTTCTTCTCGAATTGTGTGTGCAAATAAAATTTAAGTTCACAGTTCCTTCTTTCTGATATTCTTTTGCAATGTTTTCTGCAATAGTACCTAGTAATTGCCTTCTCTCATTAGAAATTGAAATTGTATTTCCTGCATTTTCGAAGAAATTTTTGATAGAAGTAGTAGAAGTCTTTGTCATCTTGTTATTTTTGTACAATAATAAGACATTAAAATAAGTCTTAAGTGAATTAATTGTTAAGTATGCGTTTTCATATTGGTCAAAAAGTAGCTGTTTTAGATGATGTTCTAAAAGGAGAAATTGTTGCTGTAAATGGGAGTAGCATCACTATCAGAGATGCACAGGAAATGCTGTTTAGTTTCGAGTCCAATGAATTGGTTCTTATTGAAGCACAGCAATCTGAACTTTCTAAATTTTCAGACATCAATCATCCTTTACTAAAACAAAAGATGATGGATGTAAAAAAGAAAAAATCGGCATTCATTACCGAAAAAAAAGAAGTGATCTTAGAAGTTGATTTACACATCAATCGATTGACGAAGTCTACCCGTGGAATGGATAATTTTGAGATGTTGACTTTACAATTAAATACTGCTCGAGACAAAGTGGAATTTGCCATTCAAAAAAGAATTTCTAAACTCGTTTTTATTCATGGGGTGGGAGCAGGTGTTTTAAAAACGGAATTGAATTACTTGCTGAATAAATATCCAGTAAAATATTACGATGCTTCCTATAAAAAATATGGACTCGGCGCCACTGAAGTGTACATCTATCAAAACCCAAATTAATGCGTATTTTTGTATCATGAATTTAATTTATTTAGACAACGCGGCCACTACTTCTATGGATCCAGAAGTGATTCAAGTGATGCAATCCTCTATGAAGCATAACTTTGGAAACCCTTCTTCGACACATCAATTTGGAAGAAAAGCCAAATCTGCGCTGGAAACCGCACGCAAAAATATTGCCCATCATTTTAATGTTACCGCAAGTGAGATTGTCTTTACGTCTGGGGGTACAGAAGCTGACAACTTAATACTTCACAATGCTGTGACACATTTAGGTGTGCAAAGAATTATCTCTACAAAAATTGAACACCACGCAGTGTCACACACCATTGCACATTTGCATGAAAAGTATGGTACTATTGTTGAAAATGTAGATATAGATGAATTTGGGACGGTTGATTTGGAACATTTAGAAGCCCTATTAAGCAATTCAACTCAGAAAACTTTAGTGAGTTTGATGCTTATTAACAATGAAATAGGAAACATATTGCCAGCAGATGCTGTTTGTGCTTTGTGTAAAAAATACAATGCGTTGTTTCATTCAGACACTGTTCAGGTTGTTGGGCATTATCTGTTAGATTTACAGAAAACACCCATTGATTTTATCGTGGCGAGTGCGCACAAGTTTCACGGTCCCAAAGGGGTGGGCTTTGCTTTTTTTAGAAAAGGCTTTGGAATCATGCCTATGTTTTATGGGGGAGACCAAGAAAGAGGTGCAAGGTCAAGTACCGAAAATGTTCATGCTATCTTAGGAATGGAAACTGCATTGGATATTGCCATTGGAGGAATGGAGCATGACAAAATAAAGATTCAAAAAATAAAAAACTACTTTATTCAGGAACTTAAAAAATTAAATTCAAAGATAGCTTTTAATGGGCTTTCTGCAGATGTAAATAATGGAGCTTACACGATTTTAAACGTTCGTTTCCCTTCTGATAATGATATGTTGCTTTTTAGTTTAGATCTAGCAGGAATTGCTGTTTCTGGAGGTTCTGCCTGTCAGAGTGGTAGTAATTCAGGTTCTCATGTACTGCAAGAAATTTTAAAGGATACAGCATCCAATAATACCTCGATTCGATTTTCTTTTTCAAAACTGACAACATATCAAGATATTGACACCACGCTTTTAAAGTTACAAGCACTTTTGTAGAGTGCCGCATTGGCTGTGTCTAAAGTTTGCGCTCCTACCAACAGGGTATTGACACCTCTAAAACGAATGTGATTTTAGAGGAGTTATTAAAAAGTATTTGGGTAGATTGGGCGTACTCTTTGTACTGAACTTTCATTTCCTTTTTTTATTTTACATTTTATAGGGCTGTAATTTTTTTCACAGTACTACAGTTGATGGTTTGAAATGATGAAAGTAACAATAGCTCTGTGTATTGAAAGTTTTGGGATCATTATTTAACCATACAAAATGAATTTTTTACACTACATTATTTTTAAAATCCCTAATCATATTGCTTTTTTTATTAATTTAGTGCCCAAACACTTCAAGATAATGTCCACATTTTTTTCAAAAATAACGAGGTTTATATTTTTATTCTTTGCTTGCTATGTTAGTTTTTCACAATAATTTCTAA
>Ga0213863_10000708_pt1 | contig 24794 bp, 33 predicted proteins | sample PICome_8_FD_160128 | JGI IMG/M metagenome (GOLD analysis project Ga0213863, IMG submission 160128) | Coastal seawater microbial communities near Pivers Island, North Carolina, United States - PICO497 | ecosystem: Environmental > Aquatic > Marine > Coastal | place: USA: North Carolina... | reverse complement strand
AGACGGAGACTTCTCTGCATCATCATACGGTACGTGTGGGTTTACACCTGACCCTACTGCATCTGACTACATTGCTTATAACAGCCTGACAGAAGCTAACGTACTGGCATGGGTACACGCAGAGGTAGACAAAGACGCTACTGAGGCGGCACTGACTGCAAAGATCGAAGCAGACAAGAACCCAACCAGTGCCTCTGGTGTGCCTTGGTAAATGATTGATCCTGTTACTGCTATTGCTGGAGCCTCTAAAGCATTTGCTATGGCAAAGGCAATGGTAGAAGCAGGAAGGGCTGCTGAAGACACTATGATGCAGATAAGCACTTGGTACGGACACGCATCTGATGTCATTTACGCAGACAACAAGGCAAAAAGAGCATCACCTTTTAAGAAGGTTGTATTTAGGAAAAGTGTAGAAGCAGAGGCTATACAAGCTTTTGCTGCAAAGAAGAAGATAGAAGCACAACAAAGAGACTTGATAACCATGTTGAACTACGCATACGGTAGTCAAGGACTTTTAGAGTTTCGTGAACTAAAGAAGAACATAGCAAGAGAAAGAGAAGAAACGGTTTATAGACAACAAGAACTAAAGGAAGCACTTGTTAGTTCTTTTGCTATAGTGACGATGACAGGGCTTTTAGCTGGGTTATTAATGTTTATTATAACAGGTGGTAAGTAATGACTAAAACAGAAGAATTCTTAGCTAGGCTCGAAGGACACGAGAAGGAATGTCTTGTTCGTTACGAAATGATTCAACGTCAACTTGATTCAGCAAGTAAGGACATTACTGTCAACCGTCAAGCTGTTTTTGCTCTGTACCCTTTTATTCTTGGTGCGTTAGTCTTTGCTGAGTACATCAGATGATAGAGGCGCTTATAGGGCCGGTTACAGGGCTTCTAGACAAGTTTATACAAGACAAGGACCAGAAGGCAAGGCTGGCTCACGAAGTCGCTACAATGGCTCAGATACACGCTCAGGAGCTTGCTACAGCACAGATAGAAGTTAACAAGGTAGAAGCAGCACACAAGTCCTTGTTTGTCTCTGGCTGGCGTCCTGCTGTTGGTTGGTGCTGTGTGCTAGGCATGACCGGTAACTTTATGGTTATACCGTTTACTAACTTTGTACTAGCGTTATTGGCTATTGAAGTAACTATACCGCTTATTGATCTTGAGACTATGATGCCTGTACTTATGGGTATGCTTGGTCTTGGTGCAATGCGTTCTTATGAAAAAACTAAGGGCGTATCGAGGGAGCAATAATGGCATTACGACCGGGAATGTTAACAGGCAGTAAAAAGAAGCCAACAAAGGAAGCGCCTTTGGACGACCCAAAGGACGACACTATTGATACGCCTGTAACTTCAGAACCGCCACCAGAGCGAGCACCGCCTAAACCCCCACGCCCAGTAAAAGGCGAGGAACCAGAACCTGCTCCAGAACCTGCTCCAGAACCTGAGCCAGAACCTAATAACTACCCTCGTTTTACTGGAACAACTTATCAAGAGTTTGTAGAGTGGTACAAAGGTAGTCCTCTTGAGCGACAACTCCGTAGCTACTACGAGTCTAGGGGAGAAGAGTACGTAGAGCGTCCTAGTCCGGGTTACGAGCGTAATGAATCTGGTAGATACGTTGACGACGACAACAAAGAACTTTTTTACTGGACAGGCTCTAGGACCGACAGTGAACACGGCTTTGCAGGACTAGAAGCAGAAGCTGACTACAAAACACAAGCGGACATTAAGGCGTCCTATCAACAGGATTCCATGCTTCAGAGTACTTTTGGTAGTTGGGACAAGTATTGGTCATACGTACAAGAACGACAAGACATGATAGATCAAGGGATCATCATGGATCGTTGGGAACAAGACGCACAACTTTGGGACGAGCGTGTTATAAAAGGGGTTAACAACCGTGGTGGCCCAAACGCTGATGCCATTAGTGCTATTATTACAGCGGAAATGAACCGACGTACAAGTGACGACCGTAGTGCAGAAGAAGGCTTACGTGACTCCTACGGCATCCCCAGAACCATGTTTAACTCTGATGGTGACGAACTTGTTTGGAATGGCAGTGGTTGGCAGTTAGCAGTAGAAGCAGACGACTTCGATAAGTTTGATATCTTTAAAACAGTTATGGTGGGTATCGCTACGGCAGGAACAGGAATTGGAGCTTCCGTAGCAGCCTCTTTAAATCTTACTGGAGCTTCTGCTGCTGCTGTAGCTGCTGCTGTGGATTCTGTTGTTCGTCAAGTAGGAACCGGCGCTCTTGAAGGTGAAATAGACGTAAATCTTAGAAGTGTAATTAATTCTGCTATTAGTGCAGGGGCTTTAGACACAGCACTGGGTGAAGAAATACTTGCTAGTATCCCCGACTCAGGCATAACTTCTATAGACGCAGCTATCGAAGCCGGAGTAATGTCGGCTGCTACTCAGGCTTTGTTACAGGGGGATTTAGATTTTGAAGAAATTGCCGCTGCAATGGCACAAGCTGGCTTAAGCACTCAGTTTGAAGACGTAATAAAACAGTTAGAAGAAGCAGGAAGCTTAGGAGGACGGGAGCTTCAGGACTTTATAAGGTCTGTTCGAGAACAATTCCCTGATGTTGACCTTAGTGCGCTTGAAGACACTCTTAGAAACATTGCTGATGCTTTACCCGGCGGTAACGCCTTACAGTCCATTGCTGACAGAACAGGCAGAGCTTGGGAAGACTTTAAAAAGTTCTTAGATGAAAACGAAATTGTTGAAGACGCCTACGACATTGTTAAAACAATTTATGATACTGTAGATGCTGCTGTACCTACCGACATAGCAGAACTAAAGCAGTTTATTAAGAGTATGTTTGCTGGTGCACTGCCTATAGGAGAATGTGAAGAGGGTCGTCCTAATGACGGAGGAGAAACTGGCGGTTGGACAGGAACTTCTTCAAGAAGAACAGGTGACGAAACTGTTGTTGTAGTTAGTCCCGGAGGCCCCGGACCCGGTTCTAGTGACGCTATGGATCAGTACCCTGGCTGGATGGACTGTGTAAACCTTGGTTTCCTTATTGGGCTTCCGGGCTTAGACATACCGCTTCCACCGCAGTTAACAGATTTTTCTGTAGCCGACTTACGTGCTGCAGTTGTAGACGCTGGAGACTCTTTTAACGAGTTCCTTAGTGATCCTCAAGCATGGCTCGACGGAAAGATTGAAGATATTAAAAACGGAATCACAGAGCCGTTTAGTGATCCAACAAAACTTCAAGACTATATTGCAGGTATCTTAGGCGGTGTTCTTGCTGGTGCTTTGTATGAAGAAATTAAAAACGAATTAGAAGAAGAAGTACCCGACCTCTTTTTACCTTTTGCTCCAGAAGAAGAGGGCGACGACTGTACAGTAGAAGGTGCTGACGGTGAAGTCCGTGGAAGAGTACAGGGCGGTCAGTGTGTTCCTCTTACGCAAGAAGAGATAGACGAAGTAGACGCTCCTTTAGGTCGTTGTGAAGACGGAACACCTAAAAACGACGAATTTGGTACTAACTGTACAGAGTACTCTAAATTTGGTTTTTGTAAGGACGGAACAAAAAGAGAAGACCCGGACGGTACTAATTGTGCAGAGTACATACCTCCCTTTGAAAACACAGGTCCTACTGTTGAAGACTGTGCTGCTTTAAACAGAGCACATATTCCAGCTAACCCAGAAGCCGGTCAAATAAGCAGTTGTGGCGGTTGTGGTGAAGGTTTTGAGCCAGTTGCTAACGGTGGCGGTGAAAACGTTTGCGAACCTATAGACGACGTTCTTGAGCCTTGTACAGGCGGCCAAGTACGTAACGAGGTTAGTGGTGAATGTGAAGACCCTACGCCAGATTTTGTAGACGGCGAACCCTGTAAAACTTCTAACAATGAAGACGGAACTTATAATTCACAAGGAGACTGTATAGCAACACCTCCTCCACCAGAGTTTGGCTATTGTGAAGACGGAGCAACAGCTAAAGCAGATGCTGAAGGTACTAACTGCTCTGAGTACGTTGTTCCCGGCCCAGAGTTTGGTTACTGTGCAGACGGGGCTACTGAAAGAGCGGACGCTGACGGATCAAACTGCCTTGAAAATCAACCAGAGCCAGAACCAGAGCCAGAACCAGAGCCAGAACCAGAACCAGAGCCAGAACTAGAACCAGAACTAGAACCAGAACTAGAGCCAGAACTAGAGCCTGAGGTAGAGCCTGAGGTAGAGCCTGAGGTAGAACCAGAGCCTGAGGTAGAACCAGAGCCTGAGGTAGAACCAGAACTAGAGCCAGAACTAGAGCCAGAACTAGAGCCTGAACTAGAGCCTGAGGTAGAACCAGAGCCTGACATTGACGACGGAGATAATGATGACGATGGCCGTTTAAACCTTACAGACGACAGTACTCCTACTGATACTGGTCCAAATGAAGGAGGCCCATGTGAAGCTGCTAACGGCGAAGCAGGGACTGTTAGAGACGGTATTTGTTTTCCAAACGTAGTTTTACCAGAACAGCAGCCAGAACCAGAACCTGAAGTAGAACCAGAGCCAGAGGTAGAACCTGAGCCTGAGGTAGAGCCAGAGCCTGAGGTAGAGCCAGAGCCTGAACCTGAGCTTGTGCCTGAATCTTGTAACGATCCTAACGCAACTGTAGCAGAGGACGGAAGTTGTGGCCCTTGTAAAGAAGGGTTTACTATAGACATTGAAACTAATCTATGTCTTGCAGACAGTGTTGAAAATACATGCCCTAACGGCGCTTCTGACTATCCTCTATGTACTGAGTGTGCAGACGGTTCTAGGCCAAGCGACCACGAAGAAGGAAACTGTGGTTTACCAATAAGTATAGCTCCAGAACCTGAGCCAACACCAGCACCAGCACCAGAGCCTGAGCCTGAGCCTGAGCCAGAACCTGAAGAAGGAGGCTCCGGTGGCGGCGGTGGAGGTGGCGGTGGCCGCAGCGGAGGAATGCTTACTGGAGTTCCAGACTGGCAACGACAACCGTTTGCTGCTGTAGAGTACAGAGCACCAACAAGAGCAATAGACGTTTTAAACCAGTTTGTTGAAAATGAAATCAAAAGCTCGCTAATACAAGAAGACAAGCCAAAAGGTCTTTTCTCTTAATTACCAAGGACTTTTAAATGACCTATTTAAATATAGTAAACAATGTACTACGTAGGATGCGTGAAGACGAAGTAACGTCTGTGCAAGAAAGCACCTATAGTAAAATGGTAGGGGACTTTGTAAATGACGCTAAGAGAATTGTAGAGGACTCTTGGGACTGGTCGGCGTTGCGTACTACATTAACAATTACAACAACTGCTGATGTTTTTAACTACGTACTAACCGGTAGTCAAAACAGGATTAAAGCTCTAAATGTTATCAACGACACTGCTAACTTGTTTATGGAGTACCAAACAGCGACATTCTTTGATGAAGCTTACTTGATTTCTGATGCTCGCAAGAGTGCTCCTAAGTACTACACGTACAACGGTGTTGACGACGATGGTGACACTCAGATTGACATTTATCCAATTCCTGACAAAGAGTACACCATTCGGTTTAACTGTGTCAAAAGAACGGGTGACTTGTCCGCTAACGACGACCGACTTACGATACCTAACATGCCCGTGTTGCACTTAGCTATTGCTTTGTTAGCCCGTGAACGTGGAGAAACTGGTGGTACGTCTGCTGCTGAGTACTTTAAGATTGCTGAAAACTACATGTCTGATGCTATTGCTTTAGACGCTCAAAAGCATCCAGAAGAAGTAATCTTCTATACCCCTTGAGGTAAATTATGGCACAACAACTTAACAGTATCAATCTTGTTGCACCGGCCTTTAAGGGAATCAATACAGAAGATTCTCCGTTGCAGCAAGACCCTTCGTTTGCAGAGATTGCAGACAACGCTGTAATTGACAAGCGTGGGCGTATTGCTGCACGTAAAGGCCATGATGTTGTTACAACAAACAAGACTGCACTAGGTACGGCTGCTCTTAGGGCTATTCAAGAATTTAAAGACGACGCTGGAAACACCAAAGTTTTTTCTGTTGGTAACAATAAGATCCTTAGTGGTACTACAACCTTAGCTGACGAAACTCCCGGTAGTTATACAATTACTTCTGACAACTGGAAGATGGTTAACTTCAACGATAAGATCTATTTCTTCCAGCGTAGTTTTCAGCCTTTAGTCTATGACAACGCAGGAGGCTCTGTAGTCACGCTCAGTAGCGTTTCTGGTGCGGCAGGTGTTACTAGTGCTATGTACGGTAACGAGGTTCTAGCGGCCTATGGAAGGCTCTGGACGGCTGACTTTGGTGCTGACAAGTCTACTATTTACTGGACTGACCTTTTGATAGGCCATGACTGGTCTGGAGGTACTAGCGGTTCTATTGACATTTCTAAAGTATGGCCTGACGGTCATGACGAGATCGTAGCGTTAGCGGCACACAACGGTGCTTTGATTATTTTTGGTAAACATAGTATTGTTGTTTATGAAGGTGCTGAAGCACCAGCGACAATGGCATTAGCAGATACTGTAGCAGGAGTCGGCTGCGTTGACCGTGACACTGTACAGCACACAGGTACTGACGTGTTGTTTTTGTCACACACAGGCCTAAAGAGCTTTGGTCGCACCATACAAGAAAAGTCAATGCCTATGGCTAACTTGTCTAACAGCATTACTAAAGACATTATAAATTTGTTGCAAAACGAAGTTTCTTTTTATAGGACTGTTTATAGCCCAGAAGAAGGTTTTTATCTATTAACTTTTGTAGGTCAGGACGTAACCTATTGTTTTGACGTAAGGGGTACACTAGAAAACGGCTCTTATCGTGTTACTCGTTGGCCCGGTACTAGTTTTACGTCTTATGGTAGGCTTGAGAACGGTAAGCTGTACATAGGCACTACAGAAGGTATTAGCGAATACACAGGTTATAGCGACAACGGAACAAAGTACAGGTTTAAGTACTACAGTCCGGGGTTGACCTTTGGTGACCCGTCTATGCTAAAGAGAGTCAAGAAGATCAGGCCAACACTGGTAGGCGCTAATAGTGCTACGGTGTTTCTTAAGTGGGCCTACGACTTCGACACATTCTACAGAACTGCAGAGTTTACTGTAGGAAACCAACAACCTGCTTTCTACAACGAGGGCGAGTTTAACGTGGCAGAGTTTACTGGTGGTGAACTAACGTCACGTAGAGCAGTCAACGCTACAGGCGGTGGCGGAGTTATTAACATAGGTCTGGAGGCAGACATAAATGGTTTTGCATTGTCTCTTCAAGAAATTAACGTATTAGTTTTAAAGGGTAAAGTACTATGAGCAACTACAGTAAAACTACTGACTTTGCCGCTAAGGACAGTCTACCTTCTGGAGACAGCGGTAAAATCATAAAAGGCGCTGAGTTTGAGACGGAGTTTGACGCTATCTCTACAGCTATTGCTACGAAGGCAGACACAGCATCACCAACATTCACAGGGACAGTAACAATACCTGCACTGACGTTTAACGGTACGCTGTCAACAGGGACAATCGACGGAGGTACATATTAATGTCATTTATAACTGATCTTTTAGGTTTAGGCGGTGGTGCTGCTTTAATTAAAGAGGCGTACGACCGACTAGGCGCAACCGGGCAAGAAGCTTTTGAACGCTTTGGGCAAGGGTACACTGATCCTGAAACAGGGGAGTTTACTCCGGGCCTTGCTAGTGAATTATCAGGAATGCTGGAGTTTCAACCGTACACAGTTACTTCAGCCACTGGTGGTCAATTTGGCATGGCTACTGACCCTACTACAGGTCAGATGCAGTACAACCTTTCGTTGTCTCCTGAAGAGCAAGCTTTGCAACAACAGCTTCTACAACAGGCCCAAAGTTTTTACGGACAGGCGGCAACACCTTCTGCAGAACTAGAGGAGAACGTGCTTAACCGAATGCGTGAACTTCGTGCGCCAGCAGAAGAACAAGCCAGAGCAGACTTAGAACAACGCCTAGCAGCACAAGGACGCTTAGGCACACGCACGAGCATGTTCGGCGGTACTCCAGAACAGCTTGCGATGGCTAAAGCACAACAACAAGGGGAGTCTGCAGACATCCTACGTGCAATGGAATTTGCAAGAGCAGACCAAGATCGACAACAACGACTTGGCTCAGGTATGCTAGAGGCTTCTTACTTACCACAAGGTCAGTTGTTAGCTGCGCTACAGCCGGGAATGACTACAGCAGAACGTCAGCGTCAGTCGGTGTCTGAACAAGCACAGACCTACGGTGAAACTTATGCTTCAGCTATTAACGCACTGCTTGCTGCTTCACAAGGTCAAGCGGCATTATACGGAGACTTAGGTGCTGGTGTTGCTAATCAAGCAGCTAAAGGCCTCTTTTCTATCTAACAAGGGAGAATAAAAATGCCACAGATATCATCAACAGTACTCCAAGGACTAGCACAGCCGTCCTTTGGTAGGGGCATGTTTGAGCTAGGTTCTTCCCTTGGTGGAATACCGGGACAACGTAGAGAAAAACAAAAGCAAGAGAAGTTTAACGAGATTATGAAAAGGGGTCAAGCGGCGATGTCGTCAGCAAAACCAGACCCTGTAGTACTCTCTGGTATTGCTCAGGAACTGTCTGCTTTAGGGTACACTAAAGAGGCACAGCAGTTTGCTACTAAGGCTAGTGAAAGAAGTAAACAAGTTGAACAAGCTGGTATGTTTACGGGCAAAGTACCCGGAACACCAGAATATAATGAAGCCCTTGCTAAATCGCAAATGGCGCAAGGAAAGTTTGCAGAAGCAGGTGCTACTGCTACTGCTGCTGTTAGAGCACAAGAAGAAAAAGATAGAAAAGCTCGTTTAATGGGCGAAGCTTTACAAAAAGCGGTTAGGTCTAAAGACCCTGCAGGAAATTCAGCAAGAGTCAGAAACATGACTGCAGAACAACTTATGGAGTACTTGACGCCCAAGGAAAAAACGCCGGGAGTACAACTTGTAGCAGGAGCACGATACATTGATCCTGACACAGGGAAGGTTCTTGTAGAAGCCAGAGACGCTCCTGCAAAGCAAGTAAACATTGCCTACGATCTTTTAAAGTCAGGCAAATACGATCCTACAACTTTTAAGTACGACAACGACGGAAATCTTTTAGGGGATATTAGAAGTGTTAAACTTGTTACAGACGACAAAGAAAGAGGCAGTATTCCTGCTAATGTAGAAAAACAAATCATTGCTATGGATGTTGCTTCCGGTAAATCTGTTGTTGGCTTTGGAAGAGCTAGAAAACTTAAAGAAGACTTAATAGCTGGCGATCAAAAAACAACAGGAGTTTTAAGCACTTTAAGAACTCAAGTTTTAGACTTTGCTGGCCTAAGAGATGCCGAAGAAGAACAGAAAACGCTCTTTCTAAGGACGAGAAACACGGACATTGTTAACGGACTCCCACCGGGTGTTGCTTCTGATACTGATGTTAGAATTTTTAGTCAGGGTTTTCCTAAAGCAGACGCTTCGTCACAGGAAATTATTCGTTATTTAGAAGCAGAGGAAAAAATATTAGCTGCTCAATCAGACATGTCAGCGCTCTTCCAGCAACACGTAAACAAACAAGTAGAAGACGGAATCGAAGCAACCACCGCTGGTTTTGAGTTTGAAAGACGGAAGTATGCCAACGTAATGACTACATTTAGAGATACGGTAGAGAACGCAATAGACCAACAAGGAAATCCTCTGTACTCTGAAGAAGATAAAAAAAGGTTCTTACGAGAAGCTTTAGGGTTTGTTCCTACCTACTACTCACGATAAAGAGGCTATCATGGCTATAAAAAGCTCATTAACAGGTCAAGAAATGTCGCCTGATAATCCTTTAGCGATTGCTGCTTCAGGGGAAGGTTTTACTAACCCTCTTGGTGTGGAGGCGTTGCCTGTTTTAGAAAAACAAGAACAGTACGTTGCTGAACACATGCAGGAATTTACTGAAAGGGTGGACTCAGGAAGACTAGGCACAAGCGACCTTGAATTAGCTGCTCGTGCTTTTGTTGACGGACTTTGGTTAAATAAAGCAGAAGAAGCAGGTAGTTATGTTTCGGCAATGGCTGTTAAAATAATCTATCCTGATTTATTTGAAGGAAGGTCAGTTGGTGACATACGTGAAGACATGCTTGTTAAACTAGAAGCAGAGTCTGCTGAATTTGCTGAAAGAAGGCCTTTAACAGCAGCAACGACTAATATTGCTGGCAGTATCCTTTCCCCTGTTTCTGTTGCTGGAGGACAACTTATTGGTCAAGCCGTTAGAATGCGTCAAGGAACGCAAGCTGCTCAAGTTTCAGACGAGGTTGCCGCTACTTTAGGAGGTGCTTTTGCTCCACGAGCAGACGAGGCCGCACAGCTTGCACAACAGCTTGGTAGACAACAAGCAACAGGGACAACCTTTGGTGTTCCTGTGTCTGGTAAGGTAGCTGAAATAGTATCTAAAACCCCAACACCAGTGGCTACAGCAGGAGTCGTCGGTGCCGAAGGAGCTGTTATAGGCTATGAAGGAGACACCACAGAAGAAAAACTCGCTAACGCTGCTTTTACTGCTGGGATTTCTGCTACTGTTCCTTTTTTCTTTGCGGGAGCTAAAAAGACTTATGACTTTGCTACCGAAAATAAAATGGCAACTCAAATAGGAAAAGGTAAAGACTTCATAAACCTTATGTTTACTGAGCACGGTATTGCCCCTATATATAGAAGCGTTGTGTCTAAAGCTTACGGTGCGCGTACTTTAACAGAGCAACAAGCAAGAAAAATGGCCGGTAGAGCGCTTACACCTGCGATGGCTAGAGAAACAGGTAAGAAATTTTCTGAACAAGCTACCCAAGAAACAGAAAGAGCAAAAAGAGTAATAGCAACGTCTACACGTGAAGCTGGCGAACAAGCACAGTTAAAGCTAGACGAAAAAATAGCGGAAGTTAAACTTCTTGCAAGCAAAGCTACAGGAAAAGCACAACAAAAATATAACGACGAGGTAGCTCTTTTAGAGGAAGCTAAGGTTAACGCAGATGTAGCTAAAACACTTGCTGTAAGAGAAGCTGACGCCTCTGTAAGTGCCGCTAACGCGTCTTTTAGAGGACAAGCCTTAAGTGAAGCAGCGCCACCCGGAGCGCCTAAAGAAACAGTTGCTGAGTTAGGTATGTTAGACCCGCAAGATGCTAATGCTGTTTTAGATGATCTATGGCGACAGTATGGTTTTAAAGTAGCTAACGGAAAAGAGTTTACTTTAGACGCTAAAGAAGCCGCTACTTTTATTGATAAAATCATTAAAAACCATCCTGAGCTTGAGTTAGTTGAGAATGGTTCTTTATTGCGTAATATTAAAATATATGTGGCCGAAGAAATTACTACAAAAGCGCCCGGCGGTGTTATGAAAGGCGAAGACCTTTTACAACTCCGTAGCAACATAGGCAGAGCTATTAACGGACTTAGCAACGAAAGTGTCTCTACTAGACGCTTATCTGCTGAGATACAAGACTATTTTCACGAAATATTAGAACAAGGTCTTACTAAGTCGGAGGTTGCTGAACTTGCAGCCGACCGTACAGCTTGGAGCATACGCAGTACTGTAGACGACGCTACTGCTAAAGCTTCGGGAGGAAACGCTAGGTCTGGCGCGTTCACTGCAACAGAGTACTTAGACGCTGTACGTAGTTATAGTCCAAGGTTTGCTGCTAGAGGTAAAGGAAGATTACAAACAGAAGCACAACAGCTTGCAAAAACCAATGCACAAAATAAAGACAACATTATTGGTTTAGCGGACGACCAAATAAAGCAAGTAACACGCCAAGCTATTAAGGATAGGGCTGTTTTACGTGGACAACTTCAGAGAACAAGGGTGTTATTGAAAAAACAAGAGGCAGAGGAGATAGCAAACTTAAAAAAACTTACGCAGTACGAAAGAGCGTCAGATATAGCTAAAGGAGCCATGAGGGAAAGAATTGCAGACGTTAAACAAAAGTATGCTTTACAGCTTCAAGATATTGACACTAGAATAGCTCAGGCAACTAACGAAACAAAGACTTTAAGCGGTATGATGCCAAGTAATTTTAATGCTTCTGTGTTTGAAAGCTTGTTTAATACTGCTCTTGTTGGGCAAGCAGCTTTGTTTGCTGCTCCCGGCTTATCAGGAAGTTTAAAGGCCTCTTTAGTAACTGGTGGTGTGGGCTCTGCTCTTCTAAGTAAAGAACTAACACAAAGAATAATCGCTAGACAGTCTGGAGGACAAGAAGCTTTAAGAAGAGGAACCACAGCAATAGGAGAAGCTATGGATTCTGCTGGTGTTACTTCTGCTCAGACAGTAGGTGCTCAGGCCGGGGGCATTGCAGCGCTTACTACGCCTAAAGAACTTATGTTCAGTGAAGAACGTAAAGAAACAATACGTAACTTACCACCATCAGGTAAACGTGCTTTGTATAGGAACTTGGAGTCTAAGGGTAGATTAGAAAGACTTCAGGCAGAAGACCCCAGTCTGTTTAAAGAATTAAAGAAAGCAGCGGGGAAATAAAAAGGGGCCGAAGCCCCTGTAGTTTACAACTCGCAGTTATTACCTGTACAAGCTAACTGCTGTGACCCTTCTGTCATGTCGGAGTTCTCAGAGATGTTCCAGTCAATCGTCTCTGGGAATTCCTCCTTAAGCTTCTCGTAGGTCTCTAAGTCTATGGGTTCATAAGGAGCCTGTTGGTACGTATGTTCGGAATAAGGGAGGAACGACACCCCACTAATCTTGTCGAACTTGTTGTACAACCACTGGCCTACCTCAAGAAATTCATCATCACGGTAGTAGCATGTCATGGACGGCTTATGCTCACACCAAAAGTCCTGATAAATCTCCCATAGCTCAAGTTGTTCCATTGCACCCATCTCAGAGGCCACCACAGCCCCGTCAGGGGATTTTATAGGGAAGCTGAATACCTTAGTAGTGGGTGACATTACGTCGTCCTCTACGGGGATTCCAGCTTCTTCAAGGACGGAGCAGAGTGGGTCTCTTGCATCTGCTCTGACTCGTCTAATGTATTGATCTGAGTATCTAGGGTGGATGCCACTAGCAGAATCAACCAACTGGCTAACAGTGCCGGAAGGCTTAACAGCAGTAATGGCAGTGCTAACATTGATACCAAGACGACCAGCCCAAACTGCGTTAGTCTTAACAGCTTCTTCTTTAAGCTCCGTAAGCCACGTTTTGAGAACACCTTTGTCCCTCCTTCCTGATAGTGTTGGGTGATCCATTATACCCGTTAGGCTAACACCAAGCAGTGCTTCTTCCTCTGTGTTCTTCTGCCACACCTTACGTAGGTAACGAAAGTCAGTCAAGGTAGCCTGTAGAGTTCCAAGGATAGACGCAGTACGTACTTTTCGTTTGAGGTCTGAGAGCGTATCTTCTGCCCTGACAACAACTTCTGATAGATTGCAGAATTGGTTAGGTCGTAAGATGATCTCGCTACATGGATTAGTTCCAAAATCATAGGTAGCATCTCGTCGCTCGTTCCTTGCAGCTTGCTTTTGACTTGCGACTCGAGAGAACATACCTCGTTCTCCTGAACGGGACTCGTATAAACTTTTCCACTCATTTAAAAATGCCTCGAAGTCTGGCTTCTCTGTATAGCAAGCACTGTTGTTAGCTAGGCCACGTTGTGGATTGTCCTGCCACCATTGTCCTGACTTGGCTCGTCGGAGTCTGTCGTCAGTGAGGTTAGACAAACTGATGAGAGCACTTCTTCGGACCCCGCCGACAACGACGATCTGTGCAATCTTACAGCAGACATCGTGACATTCGATGGAAGACAGTCTACGTCCAGCAGCTTCCCGAAAGATGTCAACGGTGAACTTAAACAGGTCAACAAGAGGCTCTGGACCAGACGCTCGACCACCGAAGGTCTTAAGAGAGGCCCCTGCAAGTCGTACTCCAGATACGTCCCACTTTGGAAGCTGACCCGAATAGAGCAAGCTGATAAGTTCTCTGTAAGCTTTAGCCCAGCCAATTTTAGAGTCGGCGACGTGTATAACGGTGTCGGTGTCATGGAATTCCTCCGCTACTTCAGGTAGCTTGCTAACGTACTGACGTTCAACACTGTAGCCTACTCCTGTGCCGCACATCAGTACGTACATCATCTCGTCAAACGCTTTAGGGTGGTCAATAGGTAGGTAGCTACAGTTGAATCCAGCTACGTTGTCACGGTCAAGGGCGTCACCAGCAGTCATTAACGCTCTCATGCTAGGCATAACGTCCATGTCGTGTATGTCTTTGAAGATACCATTAGCTTCTTCGAGTGTTAACTTACCCTTCTCAATCCAGAAGTTTAAGTACCTGTCGATTGTTTCTTCCCAAGTCTCCCGACGCTGCTCCTCTGGTAGGTAGCGAGCGTAGCGGGACTTGTGTATGTACTGTTGATATGCGTCCATTAATTCATTTCCTTGATTAGTCGTTCAATGTACCAGCGGCACTTGCGTAAGTCCTCTACTGGTTTTCCTTTGTAGTCATAACGCCAGAGGTACTTCAGTGCGTTACCCTTGAGATAGCCTCTAAACTCGTTCTCAGGCATGGACGCTTTGATAGCTTCGATTGCTTCGATTGCTCCGTTGTTGTAGTGGTCAGGCTGCTCTACAGGGTCTGGTGTTTTCCTGATTGAGAGGTTATTAAGTGCCGCCAAGGTGTCCCACTCTTGTGGAGTCGCTTCATCAATGCTCATTTTCTTCCTCCTCTAGCTCTTCTTCAAACACGTCCAGTCTATTAATTAGTTTGTCCTCAAACCTGTCCAGAATCTGCTCTGAGGTTATCTGTAGGGCCTCCAGTAGGTCGTCTGGATCAAGGGTTTTCAAGAGGCGTTCCTTAATTTCCTCTAGCGTTAGCGACATAACTAATTAACTCCTGTAGTGTATCTATATTATACCATAGTATTCCCTCTTTGTCACACCATTGTGACATGGTCATTTTGGCACCTTTTCGTATTTTCTTGTTGGGCTGCATCAGAACAAAGATTAACTCTTGTCCTTCTGGGAGGCTGTCCCTGATGCTGGTGTATTTCTTGGTGTCTCCATCTCTGAAATATCCTTTGCACTCAATAAGATATAAACCGCTAGCATCAACGAAGTCAGGACGGTAGCTCCTAGCAATAGTGTAAGGAATAGTGAAAGGTTCATAGTTAAACTCCTGTAGTATTTTGGCGACATCTTCTTCAAACGTGCTTCTAAATGGTGATTTCTTGGACCTTCGGCTCATTGTGTACCTCCGTTAAAAACCTTGGACCTGTAGAGTAAGAGAAGGCACGTAGACCCGGCCAACACTCTTTCTTATATGCACAATAGGAACAACCTATGTCCAGCTTCATGTTACCACTCTTGCCGTCTGGCTTAGGCTCGTAGCAGTTTTCAGGAGGCTCTGGCTGCTTAACCATCTCTTGGACATGCTCAATACGGTCTGTGATGTCAAAGCCTATCTTCTCGTACACAGGAGCTTGAGTGTCCTCCTCGTTGTACAGTAGGTAGGTTAAGTGTCCGTTCTGTTTGTCCATCGCAAGCCATCCAAAACTTGTCTGGTTCTCTGCCTTTGCATATCCTTTAATTTGAGCGACGTATCCAAACGGATCATCGTAAGCCAGAGTGCCGTCTTTGAATTTCTTAAACCCATACGATGAAACACTTTTAACGTCCGTGACAACACCGTCAATTTTGCAGTCCATAGAACCCGTAATGCCGTTGATTTCACATTGCTTTTGTTCTGCTGTAACTTCATGTCCTGAGGCCCTCGTAAGGAATAACAACAGTTCTTCGATAAGGTGTCCGTAGAGAAACTTGACCAGTGTGTGGCCTTGCATCTCTTCCGACTTCTTCACGTTGTTGAAGTGGTTCCATAAGAACCTGTCACGCTTACCAATGTTGGACATGCGTAGTTTACGTCCGTCAAAACGACGACCACCAAACTCCTTACGCATCAAGTCCTTGACGTTTTCTCCAAACTGCTCAATGCACTCTTCGATGTCAACGTCTTTATCTACCCTCTTGGTCTTAACAAGTTTGTAAATGTCGTCCACTAAATTGTATACGTTTTTCATTGGTAGTTCCCTACTATACCAGAGACTACCTCTTGGGCTTGCTCTGGTGTGCATTTAAACCACTCACTACGTCTTTCGTACATCTTCTGTAGCTCAGTGTGGGCTTCTGACTCTGCAGCCCTGCGGTCGCTTACGTTCCAACTATAGTTTAACACATAATCTCTAAAAGGGGAAGAGGTTTGGTAGTTATTCAGCCTGTCCTCTGAGTCAATCGCCATGCCTACTTTGACCCACTCAGGGAAGCTAGGGTTGACAATGACGTAGACCTGACCTTCTACACTGGACTCGTACTTTGCTAAACTGCTGAAAGCAGCGTCCTCAAAGTTCTTGTAACGTCCGGGCTTATGCAAAGGATGTGCCTTTGATATGTACTTGCTGTTGACGTACATCTGTAGATTGTTTTCTTTCTTTTTAGTTTGTGGGTCATCCTTGTAGTACTTACCTTGCTCTTTTTCATAAACCATTGTTACTCTCCTTAGTGGGTTTCTGCCCATGTTGTTCCGACTTGGTACTCTCCGTCAAGGGGACATCTGAGGTTAAAGTGAACCCCTGACGCCTTGAGGCATTCGACTGCAAGCCAACCGAATTTTTCTGCTTGGTCTGTAGCCACCTCCGACTGTACTTCGTCATGTATGTTCCCTATGAATTTGTAGTCTAGTTTCCACTGCGGTGCATAGTCGTCCAGTATGACTAGGGCCTTCTTCATCACGATGGCTCCTGCCGCCTGTAACAACGTATTCAATGCAGCATGTTCAGATCTAACTCTAAGTCTTCGTCCATCAAGTCCTGTGAGATAGCCTCGCCCAGATGCTCGACCAACGCGTTCTCGTAGACTTTCAAGAGCAGGTGTGTTTCGTAAAAATCGTTGTTTAAGAGTTCTGCCGTCTCTTGGGCTTCCTCCAACGATACTTCCAATTTTTGCGTCTCCTGCTCCGTAAAGGAAAGCGTAGATGAAAGTCTTAGCTTGAGGTCTTGTTTCAAGTCCTGCAGCCATTTGATTTCTTGTGTGTATATCTTCGGTGAGGAGGACATTGGTAAACTCCTTGTCGTCCATGTAGTGTGCCAACATGCGTAGCTCAAGGCCACTAGCGTCGAAACCTACTAGCTTCTTCCCTTCGGGTACAGTCCAGCATGAGCGACACTCTTTACCGTATAGGCTGTGTCCTGCTGGTACTTGTGCCATGTTGGGACTCTGGTGGGTCATGCGTCCAGTGACAGCGCCATTACTAATGACACGCCCATGAACCCTACCGTCTTCCTGTACATGCTCCATCCATGAGTTGACCTGTGCGTATCTTTTTTGTAGCATCAAGTACTCACTGACGGACTTAGCTTCTGGTAGGTCAATGGTGGCTAGTACAGCCTCGTCAACGATGGCATTCCCTTTTTCCGTAACTTTAGAAAAGACGACGCCAAGTGACGATAAACGCTTTGCAATCTGTTGCCTAGAGCCAACATTGAAGACTTCAACTTTGTCCTTAAGGCGTTTGCCTGTCTTATCAGACCATCTTTCGTGTACAATAGGAAGAAACTTCTCTTGAAGTTCCGCTTCAATTTCATTCATTCTCTCCTTAAATGTTGCTAATAAGTCCATGCACTTGTACTGATCCAAGAGCCACCCGTTTTTTTCCTGTTGTTGCACTACGTACTGAACCTTATGTTCCAAGTCGATGGACTGCTGGTCAAAGTCTGCCATGTCCTTGGTTAACCGCTGGTGTACTGCTTCTGTGACTGCTACGTCCTGTATACAGTAGTCAATCATCTCCTGTGACAGTCTTGACCAGTCGTTGTGGTCGCCTTTTGGAAAGCCTAGTTCGTTGCCCCAGTTACGCAAAGAGTGTCCACCGGACTTGCTTGGGTCAAACAAACGTGACAATACCAAAGTATCGACTATACGCTCAGGAGCCACAGAAAGCCCCCAGAGACGTTTTAACACTGGGAGGTCATAACCTATCAGATTATGTCCACAGACGCTTACAGAGCCTTCTAGAGCCTTACAGAGGGTGTCACGGGTAGTATGTACCGTACTTACTCCGTTTTCCCTAGTCACGACGCACCAAATGGTGTCGGGAGTCAAGCCGTTGGCTTCTAGATCAAGGTAGATCAATTTATTTCCTTTAAAACGTACTTCCTAATAAAGTTCTCAGGACTTTTGCTGTAGTACCACTTCATTTTTCCCTGTACTCTCCACATACCTGTTCTCAGTACGTAAACAAACTTGTTGTTAATTAGTACTTGGCCCGAAACAGAGTAAGGTTCGACACTAATATTAAATGATTCCAACACAGACAAGGAAGAAAGACGCTCAACCTCCCTTTCATAAGGGTTACTGTATTGCATTTTGTGGTCGTTTCTTTCGTCAAGTGCTCTTGCTTGTTCGGTATTGTACGCTATTTTTTCCTCCAGCGTTTTACCTTTGGTGTGCTTTTGATCTGCTTGTTTAGCTATTTTATGAAAAACTCCTAAAGGGTTCATTAGAAATCTGCTCCTATTTCAGGGTTAGCTACTTCTTGCATTCTACCTGTGCCTCTGTCGTACTGTAGGTAACAAGCGGGTCCGGTTTCACCAGTGTAACGATTCTTTAGGACACGAACAGTAGTCGTATTCCGTATGTCTTCGTTAGTGTTCTGCTGATCCCTTTCCATACCTATTACTATGTCTGACAGTTGTGCAATCGCTTGGCTACCTCTCAGTTCACCCAAGGATATCTGGGCACCGTCCTCGTGTGCCTTACCTTGGGACCGCTTGAGGTGAGACACTAGGAACAAGCTAATGCCTGTCTCTGCTACCAAGGTCCGCAGCTTGGTCATTATTTCATCAATGGCCTTTCGTTCGTCTCCGGACTCTTGGGAAGACACGACGATGGACAGGTGGTCCAGTACGACATACCGGCAGTCCAAGGCTTTTGCCATGTAGCGAACACGGGCGAGCAGGTTATCTGTTGAAGTTGACCCCCAATGGTCGAATAGGTAGTAACGTCCTGTTCCCAGTGTGGCTTCCCAGAAGGGCCGAAGCTCGTCCACAGGCGTGTCCTCTTCCAAGTGTAAGGGCCTGTTTGCCGCCACCGACATGATACCAAGACTTGTTCGGGCCACGTCTTCTTCGAGGGCCAGCACCCCAATATTTCCTTCACATCGCTGTAGAAGGTCATACTCAATTTCGCGGATGAACTGTGACTTGCCCATACCACTACCGCTGGTGATCGTAACGAGTTCATACGGCCTATGTCCTCTGGTTATATGATTGAGGCCGTCCCACGGGTAAGGTATGGACTTGACCTGTCGTTTCTCAACGAGTTTGTCCCACGTCTCTGTACCTGCAATGATGCCGTCAGGTCGGTACACCTTGGCGTTCCACCATGCCTGAGTAAAGTCCTTGACACGGTTAGCCATGAGCATGTCACTGGCGTCCTTCAGCGGCAGCTTACAGACCTTCAGCTTATTAGGACTAAAGAGGTCCTTCACTGCGTCCACTGCTACGTCACCCGCCTTGTCGTTATCAAAGCATAGGACTACGTTTTCGTACCCTTCGAGCCACTCAAGCTGTTCCTTGATCTCCTTGGAGGCGTTGTTAGCACCAGAGCGTAGCGACACTACGTCGTACTGCTTATTGAACATCTCGTACACTGCTAGGGCGTCAAGCTCCCCTTCGGTGATCGTAAGGTACTTGTTGTTGGTGCACTGTTGTTGACCGAAGAAGCCAACACCGGACACGTCTCCAGAGGAGGAGAAGCCCTTGGTTTTAACGTCACGGACCTTGGCAGCACTGACCTCCCCTGTGTCTAACTTGTAGTAAGGGTAGTAGTGCCGAATGATTTCGCCCGTCTTTGAGTACTCCACTGTTACACCGAAGCGACTACAGGTTTCCTGTGAAAGCCTACGTTGTGGTATTGCCGCCACTGTACCGCCCATGCTCAGGGGTTTAGCCTTTGGCAGTTCTTGTGTTGTCATTGGTTTCTCGTTGTCCCCGAATAGATGATAGTCACAACCAGAGGCGAAACAATGTGCGCCTCCGTTGTCGTAGATAGCGAGAGCGTCCGAAGAACCACACTCCGGACAACTCTCGTGACGTAGGAACTTAGAAGTCTGCGGCATCGCCCATAGCCATCTCAGCTTCCTCAAGGACTTTTACTGCTTCAAGGTAGGTGGACACACCGTGTACTGGGTGCGCTGGCCCCATCTTGTACTTCAGGCGTACCGTGGAGTTATAGGGTACTTCTCCGTTGTACGGGTTGCCGTCTGCATCAAAGACCTTGATGTCGTACTTGGACTTAAACTTGCGTTGCTTGTTGCCTTGGTAGTCCTTGATTTTGACACCGTTGGCGGCAAGAGTTGACGCGTCGTCCTCTGACATGGTGATTGTCATGGAATAGGCTCCGGTGTCCTGACCTTTGTACACGTCGTGCTCAGTCAGTTTACTGAAGTTAACTATGCCTTCTACTGTTGTTGCTGTCATGGAATAATCTCCGTTGGTTGCTTTGGGTTACGTCCTGCTTTTTCTCAGAACATACTTATAGTATACACTACTTTTGCTGTCGAATCAAACTATATTCACGTACTCCTTATTAATAATTGTCTGCACATGGACGTACCCGTCGGGCCAGTACGTGTAGGACTCTGCGAGTGCCTTGGCTGTCCTGTGTACTGAGGCCTCGAAGTTCTCAAACAACCCTAGTTCGTCCTTGTAGTACCAAAAGGGTATGCGTAGGACTGGCTCTGCTGGCCCACGTTCCTCGTAGTACACAACGATCTCAGCGTCGTTACCAATGGGTCCGTCGTTGCCAAAGTGCTTCGTGTGGCTGTTCTCTGGTTGTTTCATTCGTCTACCTCTACTTCAATGCTTTTGAATTCTTCATCTATAAAGTTGTACTCTGAATCATAAATGTCTGTTTTTAGCAGTGCCAGTGCCTCGTCTTCTGTTTCTGCAACTAAACGATAAACGTGCTCTATTGTTTCAACGGTCTTAATACAGTATGTGTTCACTGGTCACCCTCTGGTAATTCGTCACTAGCTAAAAACAATATCTTGTCCAGTGTGGACTTAGACATCACCACGTTCCCACGGTCGTCCAGAGACAACTCTAGGTCCTTACGTAGGACGAAGGGTATACCACCCCAAGGGTCGGCCCTCATGATGTCATTGGTCACTGCACGGGCTTGTGTGTAGCCTAAGCAGTAGATGGAGTAGTCACCACCATCGACTACGTATATGCTCTTTTCGTCAATTGCCATACTTAAGTTGCTCCTTTAGTTTACCTTAGTAGTAACTACTACTGATTACTCTTTAGTATATATACTTATGTATACCTTAGTAGAGGGTATCAGAATCATCGTCAAAAGTCAATGACCCATTTGGGTAATAGTCCAGTGTTTCCTGTGTATCTACTCCCACGCCAGCAGAAGCAGAGAGACAAGTACCGCAGAGATCAAGAAAATCACCATTAGCGTCTTTCCGTGTTAGTTCTGAGTCCTCTAGTATCTTATTGCAAGCTCTACAACGCATCCTTCCAGTCCTCCCCGTGTAAGTTAATTAGTAAACCCTTAAGTTGTCTGTACGTACAGCCAGAGAGTCGCCTTTTGCAGTTCAAACGGTACATCTCAGTCTCAAACTCAATGAGGTGCTCTAGCATTGCCTGTGTCTCTGGGTCCTCTGGAGGCCCTGAGCAGTCCTCAGAGTCCCCCATGTAGTAACCTAGCTCGTACTCTGCGTAAGTCATGATGACAGCCCTTGTATGGCCCGTATCACTTCGTCTATCACCTTCTGCTCCTCCTTCTTGAACTCCTCCAAGTCGTCAGGGTATACAGGAGTCTCGTCCTCGTAGTACTCCTGATACTCATCTGCCCACATCTCCCATGTTTCTCTAGTCATTTTTTGTTTCCTCCTTTACCCATAACCACAACGTCAGTAAACCACCTGTCGATAGTAAAAACAATACGTCCCACCACGGTTGCCATTGTTCAAACATGTCTAGCGCTCCCCTATGTTAACTTGGACGATCAACGAGTCCGTGTACGCTGTGAAGGGTATACCCATTTCGCTTACCTGTTTCACCGCCTCGTAAAACTCCGACTTAGTCGCGCATTGTATTTCACTCATGCTGTCACCTCTTGTGTGTGGTAGTGGAAGTTAGTCATTGCCTGTATTGCATCATAAGCCTCACGCCTAGTGCTAGTGTTAGCCAATATTCTAATGCCTCCGCTTTCGTTTACTAATTGCACAACGCTGTGATTGTACGTCCTAATACACCCAATGTCACCGTCCTGTTTACCTATGCGGCTGTTAAGGTATTCTAATGCGCATTCGATGTGCTTGTTGTTTACTCTGTAGCTCATGTCAAAGCCCTCCTGTGGCTCGTGTGTTGACGTGTGTTAACTCACTGCTGGACACTCTAGCGAATGCCCGACGATTAGTCAACTCCTGTCTCTGCTGTTTTTTCCTGACTCGTGACCCACGAAGGCCCCGAAGCTAAACGCCCAAATGATCGTAAAAAATATCGCTACAAGTTCCATCTGTCCGTCTCCCTATTTAAAACAGCTTTGTAATACGTTGATAGCGTCACACAATGTACGTTGACCGCTGACAAGTTCAAAGCGGTTATTGTCGTGTCGCTTCACGGCCCTGTAAGTGTTATCTCCTTCGGCTTTCATCACCGCCACAACATGAGTATAAACATCAGTGCGCTTCGGGTTCCATTGGGTTAGAACGTCATCCCATACCACAGCACCGAATTGGGCTACTTCTTCTCGTGTAAATATATTTTCCATGTTCATTTCCTTAGTTGATGTTCCTGTATGTGTTGACTCACTGAAGGACACCCTAGAGGATGCCCTGCGATTAGTCAACCCTATCCATAAATCATATTGTGAACTGTTTCAGTCATTGAGTACCCTGAGTTAGCCGCTGATAGCTTACAGTCGCTGAATGTGCCGTCCTTCATGATAACGCAATCAAAGTATGGGAATGTTGCGGCATCTTCACGATCAAGCGCAATGACGAACTCAATGTCCCAGCCAGCCTCACCAGTCTCAGGGTTAACAGTGTAAATTTCATATAAGTTATACATAATTGATTACCTTTGTTTATTGAAGATGTAGCCATAATACAGGAACCACTGCAGATGTATATAGTAAATAATACCACAAATAGACTATTGACCGCACTGGTTGACGTATGCTAGTCGCATGTGCGCGTGTAATAGAAGGTAGGCCCAAAGGGTCCAACATAAGCTCACACACTTGTCAACCCATGCAAAACCCATGCCAACTCTGCTCGCTACTACATGAGTCCGCCCATGTCAACCCATGCAAGACTCGTGCCAACTCTGGCGGCTACCATAGGCCGTGTCTTGTGTCAACCCTAGAAATTAACACTTGTTTTCTTGTGTTGCCTGTGTTAAATTTAGGCACGGGGGGGTCAGGCGCAACCTATTAATATTTGTAGTAGCCACTTACGCACAAAATAGGTTAAAATTAGGAAAATTACCCATAAATTAAACACATGTAACCCTTTGTTTTTACTCGTGTTTATACTATTACTGCTTTTACCTCTAAAATAGCTTGACTTTTGTGTAGACTTGTGTTATACTATTGTTGTATTGAGGGACAATTAATCTAATGACCACTGAAGTTAAAAAAAGAGGTCGTGGTAGACCCCGGAAGTCAGAAGTAGCCGCTGTAAAGCCCGGAAACAAGGGTGTAGTAGGCCGACCCAAGGGTGACGCAGCGATAATCAATGAATACAAAGCACGTATGCTGGCTTCTCCGAAGTCACGTAAGGTGCTAGAGACTATTTTTGATGCTGCTTTGGACCATGACCATAAGAATCAAGCGGCTGCTTGGAAACTTGTGATGGACCGTATACTACCTGTAGGTGCTTTTGAAAAAGACGTAGTCAAGGACAATGGTCGTAACGCTATTCAGATCAACATTAGTGGCGTAGGTACTGCTGAAGTATCAACACCTGACGATATTATAGAAGGAGAAGTAATAGATGGCTCTTAAGTACTTCACCAGAGAAGAATTCTCTTGTCAGGAATCAGGCACTAACAACATGGAACAAGAGTTCCTAGAAAAGTTAGACGAGTTAAGGGCATACTGTGGATTTCCTTTCGTCATTACTAGTGGATACAGACACCCGACACTGCATTCAATAGAGCGTAAGAAAGAGGTTCCCGGAACACATGCCCAAGGGATCGCAGCGGACATAAAAATAACAAACGCTGCTGATCGCCTTAAGCTTGTCAACAGTGCTCTTAAACTAGGGTTTACAGGTATTGGTATTGCTGACGACTTTATCCATGTTGACACCCGTGGCACTACTCCTGTTATGTGGGTTTATTAGTATGAAGTTTTCACACGGTGACGCACTAACAGCAGGTTCTGCTAATCATATCTTAGCGGTTCCTGCAGGGCACGACGCAATTGTAACTTACTTGTTTATATCCAATACCGGAGCTAACAAAAGCATTAGTGCTAAGTGGGTTCATGGCGGTGTAAACATAGACTTTATAGCGGGTAAGAATGTAAACGCTGACGACTTCTTAGAATTTGGTGGACAGCATGGTGAATTCTTGGTAGCAAAAGAAGGGGACACCATTACCTTGACGCCAGAAGCAGGATCTACGTTTGTCAGTATTATTTCTTTTGATTTGATACCAGCAACACCAAGGTTAAACTTTTAACTACTTATGTTTGTTATCATAGGTGCTGACTGGTGTATGGGTTGTAAGGCCTTAAGAAAAAAACTAATGGAAAAAACC
>Ga0213863_10000706_pt1 | contig 24816 bp, 33 predicted proteins | sample PICome_8_FD_160128 | JGI IMG/M metagenome (GOLD analysis project Ga0213863, IMG submission 160128) | Coastal seawater microbial communities near Pivers Island, North Carolina, United States - PICO497 | ecosystem: Environmental > Aquatic > Marine > Coastal | place: USA: North Carolina... | reverse complement strand
GCGATACATCTTGTGATACATCTCATGCAGAATGAGAAAGCGTAGCTGCTTGTCGTTCAGGCCACGTACAAACTCACGTCCATACCACTCGTCACGTCCATCGGTACATGCCGTGCGTGTCTTGTCACATACAACACGCTTGCCCAACATAACCAACCCGCCAATGGCAGGTTGTTTGTGCATGATTTGAACAACGGCTTTTTCGAGCCGCTGCTCCTCGGTTAGCTTACCGCCTAACTGTAACATTCTTATCCTCCTTATTGATCTGATGAAAACATATGTGAGTTATCCGCTGCCCACTGCGTGAACTTGCGGTTCTGCATGACCATCGCCTGCTTGCTGTATCTTGGCGCACGGACACCATTGGCAAACATACCTTGCGCCTCGGCATCTAGCCGCGCCATGTAGTCCATCCAAGAGTTGAGCCAGTCTTGTTCGATAGCTGCCAATGTCCGATAGACCACCATACAGATACCTGCCGCTGTGGTTGGAACCTTGGCGTTTTTGGGATCGGATTTGATCGACTCCAAACTAGGTAGCTGATCGGCTAACTTGAGGTGAGCCATCAGATCCATGCCGCCACGCATACCAATCGTACCAATGAGCAACGCGGTCAGAGACTTGTCGTTGAGCTTGTCGCGCATCTTCATGTAGTTTGACGCCTTGTGCAGAGACCTCGCTGTGCAGAACGATCGACGCCCCTGCGCTTTGGGGTGGTTGATGTAGACGTTATCTTCGGGATCTTTCACATCGTCAGACGATGCCAACACCTGCGGGTTGTCCTTGACCCATGCAAGCGTGACGTGATCAGCTTTAAGGTTGATCATGTGTTCGATCCACTCTATCGCATTCGGCTTGCGCATCCGCACGAATGTCACGCGGTTGCAAGTATGCGGCAGGAACGTGTCGCCCACATTCTCGAACCCAAGGTTAGTCGTCGCAAAGACAACGCTCTCTGGGTGTAGCTCGTGCATACCGATCATTCGCTCTTGGAACAAACGATTGAGCGGGTTCTGGATAGCGCGGTTCTTGCCCGCCTCGTCGATCATAATAATGAGCGGCGTATCCTTGAGGTGCATACCAAGCTCCTCGTTAGTCGCAAAGCTAACATAGTCGTTGCCTTCCAAATCCTTGAACTTCGGCAACATCAGGTCGCCCGCATCGGCCTTAGTCGTGCAGTCGAAATAGATCGCCTTGTGGTCAGGCAGATCCTCGGCCAACACCTTGAGGATTGATGACTTGCCGCTGCCCATCTCGCCCTCGACGATTATGGTTGTCTTGTCCTCTGGTGGCAGAGGAACTTGGATTGCAATGGCGTTAGCGATTTCTTCGATGCTCAGTGCATACATTGTGTTAGTTGACATGAGGTTTCTCCAATCTGTTTATATGTCTAGTGTTGGCAGCGCAGCGATGGCTGCATCTACTTCGGCTTTTGTCTGCTTGCGCAGCGACTCGTCGTCACGCAGGGCAGCGGGTGTGACTCCTAGCATCGCATCTTCCAGACGTTCAGCCATAGCAGTCATGTGGGGGGAGTTAGCTACGTTGCTAACTTTGAGCAGTCCGACCATCTCGGTCACGTTGGACACCAACGTATCGCGGAATGTTTTGGCTCCGACCTTGCGGCGCTTGGTACGCCCCGCATCGTCCACGTATTCTACGATATCGGTCTCGTAGTCGAGGCGCTCCGACATGTTAGACAGCGCGTCATAGGTACGCTTCCATATGTCACCCATCGCAGTCTCGAACTGCGTGGTGTAGAACTTCTCGTATTTGTTAGCCAACTGGCTAATTCCTTCGTTAGCGATGTCCAAGCGGAAGTCACCAGAGGTAGGCAGTGGCATTTCATCGAGCGTGAATGAGAACTTGCGTGACAACTTCTCTAGGCTTGGATAGTCGTCAGGGTTTGCAAGATCACCCAAGAACAAGTGCGCATCCTCGACAGCCTGCTCATAGTTATCCAAGAACTCTTGAACCAACTCATAGAACTTGTTCTGCATACCCGTCATTGCTTCGGTGTATTTGAAATACTGCGCGGTCGGGCATAGCTGCCAACCCGTCTTACCCCAAGGCATCGTCATGCGTGTGTGCATGTCACGCGCCGCAGATACATGCGTCTGTATTGCTTTTAGGTACTCGTTGTTACCCAATAGCTTTTTGTTGACGTTAGCCACACCGCGCTCGGCAGCGTTAGCGTCCGATACTTCGGCAGACGCTTTGCGATCCAACTTGCGGCCTGCCCAGTTTGATATGGTCATACTGACCAACAACGCAGCGGATGAAATCGAAACAATGTCATCTGCGTTGGGCGCGGTGGAAGCGAGTATGACATCCTCGGCCCAACGCTTGGGGTTAGCTGTGTGGCTAACTCCATCAATCCCTTTCATCATATTCATAATTATTCTCCAGTGTATTTATTGAGACCTTTGAGGTCGTTGCGGTTTGTCACAAGGGTAGCCCCTTGCTTGTGCGCGATAGGTGCGATGCACCAACCTGCGCGTTCTTCACGGGCGCGGAAGTCTCCGCAGTCCATGCAGTAATTATACCCGATGTTGTAACGCTCGGGGTGTAGCGTATCCTCGCCGCATGATCGGCAGGTTAGCATATTCATAATTATTCTCCCTGTGGTGTTGTCCGTGGTGTTAGCTGTGTGGCTAACTCCTACCCTCGCCATCACTCGTCACCCCAACGCTTGCGGGCGTGAATGTCACGCTTGTTGATTGCGCGATAGGATGGCGCGGGGTCGTAGGTTGCGGGCATACGCTCGACAAGAGCGCGAGCTTTGGTTGGCATGACGCGCACCCCAAAGCCGCGGGTTTGGAAAAGGTATTCTTCGATGGCTTGTGCCTCGTCGTGTGTTAGGCCGTTGGTCTGGTTGGTGGTTCGGCCGGTAGGCAGAGTGTTAGCTGACCGGCTAACTGTTTCGGTGTTGTAAGACATGACTGATCCTCGTTGCAAAAGTGAACGTACCACAAATATAGCATATATAAGTAAACGTGTCAATACTTATCTTGTTGTGAGTAAATGTATTTTGATTAGTAATGTTCCGTTATTAGGTGAGTAACTGTGTGTAGATGTGAGTAGTGTGGCATGTGGGGTCGGGGTTAGCTGATGGGCTAACTTATTGAAAACAAAGTAATGTTCCTAATGTTCCGTAGCAAAATGGGTAATGTTCCGTTGTAAGTCTTTGTTATTAAAGCAATGTTCCAATGTTCCGCGATTTTAGGGTACTACAGGGGTATAATGATGTTGTATGGAATATGCTGCATAAGGGGAGGGAAGGGTCACATGGAAGTGTAGTAATATTTAACGGAACATTTGGAACATTAGGAACATTGCTTTAAAATCAATAGGTTAATTGTTCCATTCTTAAAAACCATTTTGGAACATTGGGAACATTACTTTGTTTTCAATGACTTATGCAAATCGCTCACCGCTCACCGCTCATAAAATAACTGGCATCGCCCAGATAGAGTTAGCCGTGCAGCTAACTGCAACTTGTGTGGGACAAGACTCCAACGTACAACATCGCGTGACGACAGCTCGCCCTGTGTCGCTCACCGCTCACCGCTAATACACAGAACTGGTATCATAACTGGCATCGAAATAACTGGTGTCGCGGGGCACAAAAAAAGCCCCGACCATTTCCGGTCGAGGCGTGAGATTAAATAAGAAGTATTGCCATCATGCATAGAGTTACAGCAGCAGATGTGGAAACGTAAAACCAAAACGTATATGCTAAACCCCATGCAATAATTTGTTTTCGTATTATGTCAGATATTAAACTCATATCATTCTCTTTCATGTGAGGATTGGTGGTGCCAGCCAATGGCTGGCACCGTTGATGGTTACTTGAGCTTCGCCATCATTTCTTCAAACGCGGCGATATATTCAACCGGTATCGAATCGTCAGGCTTGGCCTTATTGCATTGCTTTGCAGCCTTGGTAAGAGCCTCGAGGAACCTGTCACAGTCAGTACGCTCGACAGCATCGCTAGCGCCATCGCTTGGCTTGTCAGCAGCCTTTTTAAGATCACTCTTAATCAAACCGATAAGCTTGCCGACCTGCTGTTGGATATACTTCTTATCCCGCGTCTGGCCTTTCATTTTGCCTTGCGTGATGGCCATCTCAGCTTTGCCGGTCGTGGTAGCATCATTCAAGAACGCTAGACCGGCTTCACCGGCCAACACCGTTGCGCATACATCGTAAGCCCAATCACGAGTAGCGACCCAAAGATTGCTCTTGCGATCATCGCCCGTAGGCTTGGCGAGCATTGTGAAATCAGCGCCGAGTTTAACGGCAGGCGCAAAGAACAGCGCCGAAGCTTCAGCCCGCGAGGCCTGCGCCGCGAGTGTATTTACTTGCGCCGCGTCAACTGCTGCCACCGCGTCAATTGCTTTTTTGTTTACTGATAGGTCAGTCATAGTGTTTCCCCTTCAAGGAATGTGTTAGTCAGTGACTAACTTTGCGAGATAGGGCCAATCCCTTTCTCTGCCAACCAGTATACGGAAAATACCGGCAAACGCAAGCAAATGGCAGCAAATGTTAGTAATTAGCCGACTAGCTAACCCCCACCTACCCCCGACCCCCCTCTACAGCGTGTCACACATATCTACTTATACATACTAATCTGCACAAATATTTTGAGTTTCAACGAAATCGGCCTTTGAAGAAGAGTACAGGTTAAGCGGTTTCGGCGTTATTTTTCTGTATCGGCTAAACCCCACCCCCACCCTGCCGTTATACCCAGTAACCACACCTCAAACGTGAGGAGATTGAAATAATTATAATATTCGTCTAAATACTACATATGGCATTACAAATAACACCAGAGCGGGGGGTGCCAATCAAAGACGTGCCCCCACCCAAAGACCTTACCGGCAAAGCTGAAGCTGCTGCCGAGACCGCTAAACATCTACATGCCCACGGGTTAGAAATAGACATAACCGCAGAGGACAGGGATAACGCTTCGGAGATCAGTATGGCATATGCTGCCGATCCTGTGCGTACTTCAAAGAAGGCTACGCTTAGGAATATATCACGTACCCCACCCGCTACCCTCCTACTAACAGACAAGATCCTAAGAGATTTTGGGCATTCTGTTGTGCAGAGTGCTACGCAGGTGAGGCACCTCGTCACGAACAAACTGATTGAGGAGACAGAGAACCCCGACCCACGGGTGCGTATACGTGCTTTGGAGCTGCTTGGTAAGATCAGCGATGTGGGGTTGTTTGCAGAGAAGTCTGAAGTTACAATAACGCACCAGACTACAGACGACATCAAAGAGAAACTACGTGGGAAACTGGCTAAACTTATAGACCCAGCCGATTCTGATGTAGAGGATGCAGTAGTCGTGGAGGCCCCGGTCATATCGTTGGATGATACACTGGGGCCTCCCGATGCCTAAAGATCTTACCACTGTTGCAAAAAACTTAGACTTCTCCCCAGAAGATATACAGACTATGCTGGACAACCTCGACCAGTTTAGTCCTGAAGAGGTCGCAGAGATCGACAAGATGGTCGATGAGCTGGCGAGCAGGCAGCGTAACGACCATGCCAAAGATGATCTGATAGAGTTTTGTAAACGGATGCAGCCAGATTATAAGGTCGGAAAGCACCACCGCATCCTCGCAGACATGCTGATGGACATTGAGCAGGGTGATAAAGACCGTATATGTGTAAACATCCCGCCGCGACATGGTAAATCGCAGCTTGTGAGTATCTTTTTCCCTGCGTGGTTCTTGGGGCGTAACCCCGGCAAGAAGGTTATGATGGTGTCCCACACTACCGATCTCGCTGTGGACTTCGGGCGTAAGGTGAGGAACCTGATATCGGTAGACGACTACAAAGAAATATTTCCGCAGGTATCGCTGGCGGTGGACAGTAAGTCTGCGGGGCGGTGGAATACAAACTTTGGAGGAGAATATTATGCGTGTGGTATTGGGTCTGCACTTGCGGGACGTGGCGCTGATCTTCTGCTTGTTGATGACCCTCATTCTGAGCAGGATGTTATTAACGGAAACTTCTCTGTGTTTGAAAAAGCATATGAATGGTTCACCTTCGGTGCCCGTACTCGCCTTATGCCGGGCGGTAGGGTTGCCATAATCCAGACTCGTTGGCACATGGACGACCTTACGGGGCGCGTGACGACCGATATGGTCAAGAATCCAGAGTCAGATCAGTACGAAATCGTAGAGTTTCCCGCCATTTTGGACAGCGAGGACTCTGACGGTAAGCCGATACAGAAGCCTCTGTGGCCTGAGTTCTTTGATTTGACCGCATTGCTGCGCACAAAGGCGTCGATGCCTACATTCCAATGGAACTCGCAGTATCAACAGCAGCCCACGGCTGAAGAAGCGTCGATTGTTAAGCGGGAATGGTGGCAAATATGGCCAAAAGACGACCCACCCCACTGTGAATATATAATTATGTCGCTTGACGCTGCCGCAGAGAAGAATAATCGCGCCGATTACACCGCGCTGACGACTTGGGGTGTGTTTTTTAATGAAGAAGAGAACGCACACCACATAATTTTGCTAAATAGCATCAAAGAACGCTTAGAATTTCCAGAATTGAAGGGTCTGGCGCTTGAAGAGTACAAAGGTTGGGAGCCAGACTCGTTTATTGTGGAGAAAAAGTCCTCTGGTGTAGCTTTGTACCAAGAATTACGCCGTATGGGCCTCCCAGTACAAGAATATACACCTCATAGGGGTACTGGGGATAAGATGGCTCGCCTTAATAGTGTATCAGACATCATAGCCAGCGGATTTGTGTGGGCACCAGCCAAGCGTTGGGCCGAGGAGGTCATAGAAGAGGTGGCAGGGTTCCCGTTTATGTCTAACGATGACCTTGTTGACTCTACGGTTATGGCGTTGTTGCGATTTAGGCAGGGTGGGTTCATCAGATTACCCACAGACGAGTGGGATGATGAGCCTACATACCGCAGACCTGTAGAATATTACTAAACTTCTATATTTATTTTAGTTCCCTGCGGCCTATCCGCTGTAGTTTTTGCTCCAAACCTATCATAAGCCTTGCCAAGATCTAATCTCTGCTCTCTGAGCGCCTCCAGATGCGTGTGGTTGGCCCTATGTTCCTTTGTTACCCTCTGCTCAGCAAGGTGAGCTTCTATACGTTCACGACTTTGAGTTTGCTGATGGATATCAGACCCTACATTAAACGGTGCGTTACCTATCCCGCTTAACCCATCAGCCACTACAGCCTTCCTTGTTTCGCTAGGATTATTACAACAGTGATACCTATCATTATAGAAACAATAATTGTAGCCCCGCCATAAATAACAATCCTCTCAATTAGCTTTGCTTTGCGTTTCTTCTCTGCCTCAATCTTGGCCTTGCGGTCCTTTCTTGCTTGCACCCGTATAGCTTGCAATTCACCCCATGCGCTAAAACCTCTGGTTGCAATGACGATCTGACGAAGCTCTTCCTCAGCGTCTTTGGCCTTTTGTAAGTTCACAAACGTCTCCATTGCATTTTCATCAGAACCTGAAAACAAACTGTTTTTCTTTTTCTCATGGGCAGCGCGTAGTTCGTCTACCCCGTCGAAGAACTCACCAATCTGCTTGGTGACGTTGACGAGTTCCTTGCCCGCTGCAACCGCAGATTTGACAGCCGCAAACGCCGTAAATGGATCAATCATGTCTCTCTTCCCCGACCAACAACAATGTACGGTGGGCAGAAGTGTTTCCAAGGAACCCTGACCTTAGCTGGGTACTGGTAATAAAATTGTGAAACTTCTCTAGGGCACCTGTATTCACAGGTCTGGTGAAGACCTATAGCAGGGCTTTGACTAGCTAGTATTGCTGTTAGGGCGCAGATGAACATATCTCATGCCTATCTCCCCCTATTTCTCTGCAAGCTTATCTATCTTGCCTTCAAGCCTAACGAGGTGGTCAACAACTCTCCCAAGTTCCCCCGCATGTTCTTCCCTCTTTATATAATTCTCTCTTGTCATGTTCAAAAGAATATTGAGGCGCTTGACTTCAGATGCGATTTGGTTGGCCCACCATCCTATGGGTAGAACCACAAAAGTTAGTACGATGTTCCAAATCAACATGTTATCCATGATATCTTAATACAGGAATATAATATTTGTTTCAACAGCCGGTCTAAGTTAAAGGATAATTATGGGCGCATCTCCCAGTGCCCAGTCGGGGTGTGGTGGCTTCCCCCAAGTCGCGCACCTCGACACTAGACCATCGGACATTAAAATGATAAGTTAAGTCCACACACCGCTTACGGAGCGCACATGGCTGTAGAAAAACCTTTAGTTCCTTCTGATTTAGAGATCGAAGAGAATCCATCTGAAGAAGAGCTTACTATTGAAGTTATAAACCCCGAAGCTGTTTCTATGGAGACTGAAGATGGCGGGGTTATAATTGATTTTGAAGGTGGCTTGTCAGAGCAACTAATGGGACAAGATCACGATTCAAACCTAGCTGAGTCTATAGACGAAGCAGACCTTGAGGCTATGGCATCTGAGCTTGTGAGTGATTTTGAGTCTGATCGTGAGTCACGCTCTGATTGGGCTAGGGCTTATGTAAAAGGTTTAGACCTTCTTGGTATGAAGATTGAGGAGCGCCAACAGCCTTGGGCAGGAGCTTCTGGGGTGTTTCACCCCGTGCTTACTGAGGCTGTTGTACGGTTTCAAGCGCAGGCTATGGGGGAGCTGTTCCCCGCTTCAGGCCCTGTAAGAAGTAAGATTATGGGCAAGCTGACCCCAGAAAAGTTTGACCAAGCCGAGCGTGTGCAGAACGAGATGAATTACCTCTTGACGGAGGAGATGACAGAGTACCGCGATGAGATGGAGCAGATGTTGTTTAAGCTCCCGCTGGCAGGATCTGCGTTCAAGAAAGTATACTACGATCCTCTTATGGATAGGCCCTGCGCTGTATTTGTTCCTTCAGAAGAGTTTGTTGTGTCCTACGGGGCAACTGACCTTATGACATGCCCGCGTTACACGCATGTTATGAAGAAAACGGAAAACGAGATACTAGAATTACAAGTGGCAGGGTTCTATAGAGATGTAGAGCTACCCGCACCGGCCCCTGATTTTTCCGATATACAAGAGAAATACGATGAACTTGACGGGGAAAGCGCAGTTCTTGAAAACGACGATAGGCATACGATCCTTGAAATGCATGTCACGATGAACATGCCCGAGGGGTTTGATGATTCTGATGAGTTAGCACGGCCCTATGTAGTAACTATAGATAAATCGTCTCGTGAAATATTGTCTATCCGCAAGAATTGGTACGAAGATGACGCTAAAAAGAAAAAACGCCTACACTTTGTTCATTACCGCTATCTACCGGGCCTTGGGTTTTATGGAACGGGTCTTATCCACCTTATTGGTGGCCTTGCTAAGTCGGCTACCTCTATCCTTCGCCAGTTGGTTGATGCTGGCACACTGTCGAATTTGCCAGCAGGGCTTAAAGCTCGCGGTATGCGTATTAAGGGGGACGACACTCCTCTTATGCCGGGTGAATTTAGGGATGTGGACGTACCGGGCGGTGCCATCCGTGACTCGATTACGTTTATCCCTTACAAAGAGCCATCAAGCGTATTGTACTCTTTACTTGGAAATATTGTCGAAGAGGGACGCCGAATTGGCTCAGTCGCAGACATCCAAGTAGGGGATATGAACGCACAGGCACCCGTGGGCACAACTCTTGCCCTCTTGGAGCGGTCGATGAAAGTGATGTCTGGTGTACAGGCCCGCCTTCATGCTGCCATGAAAAAAGAGTTACGACTTCTTGCTAAGATTGTCCACGATTACATGCCCGATGAGTATGTATATGAAGTTGACGGAGACTTCAGTAGAACGGCTGATTTTGACAAACGTATAGACGTTATACCTGTATCCGACCCTAACGCCGCTACTATGGCGCAGCGGATTATGCAGTATCAAGCCGCGTTACAGTTGGCTCAACAGGCCCCGCAACTATACGATATGGGTAAGTTGCATAGGCAGATGCTTGAGGTTCTTGGTATTCAAGACGCGGGTGATTTAATTAAGCTTCCAGAAGATATTAAACCTTCTGATCCTGTCACTGAGAATATGATGATTCTTAAACAGGAGCCAGTTAAGGCGTTTAAATACCAAGATCACGAAGCGCATATAGCGGTTCATATGGCAGCGGCAGAAGATCCTAAACTTTCGCAAATGGTAGGCCAGTCTCCGTTTGCTCAAGTTATACAGCAGGCGATGGCTGCACACATCACAGAACATGTTGCGTTCCAATATCGCAGAGAGATGGAGAAAATGTTGGGTGTTGAGATGCCTGACGAAGATCAACCATTACCAGAAGATGTTGAGGTAGAGATATCTAGGCTTGCTAAAGACGCAGCAGAGAAGCTACTCAAGAAGGATCAGGCAGAGATGTCTCAGCAGCAGGCACAACAACAGCAGCAAGATCCTGTAGTTCAGATGCAGCAACAAGAGCTTCAGCTAAAGGCGCAAGAGCTTCAGCATAAGATGCAACTAGACACGGCTAAACTTCAGCTTGAGGCTGAGAAGATTAAAGCCGCTAATCAAAGAGAGGGGGCCAAGTTGGGAGTTAAGTTGGCTACCGATCTTGATAACTCTCAGCGAGCAGATCAGCAAGCTGGGGCTAAACTTGGGGTAGAAATAGCAAGGGAGCTAAGTAAGGGGGATGGATGATACAGTTGTTGCGTTGATGAAACGTAGCATATCCGAGTCCAAGACGGAGATAGAGCAGTTTTTGGCTGGGGGCCAAGCACAATCTATGGAAGATTACTGTCGTCTTGTAGGGAGATACGAGGCTTTAAAACTAATTGAAGCTGATTTAGTTGATCTGGAAGAAAGAATTATTGCACAATAAGTTCTAGTATTCTATTTCGTAATTGGGGGCTTCGCGGATAGACCGCGCAAGGTTTCTGTGAACCTTAATCACTGCAAGGTATATGCAATGTATAAAGATGAAAAAGTAACTGACGACAAAGTAGCAACTCAGTTGCCAGAACCAAAAGGCTACAAAGTTCTTATTAGCACTGTTGAGGTTAATGAGAAGACTGAAGGCGGAGTGTACATGCCTGACCAACTTAGGCAGGCAGAAGAAACCGCTTCTATTATAGGGTTTGTAATTAAAACTGGCCCTGATGCGTATTCTGATAAAGATAGATTTCCAAACGGAGCCTACTGCAAAGAAGGTGATTTTGTGATCTTTAGATCTTATTCAGGCACGAGGTTTAAGATTCATGGGAAAGAGTTTCGACTTGTAAACGACGATACTGTTGAAGCAGTTGTCGAAGATCCACGGGGGTATACACGGGTATGAATAATTTGGCAGATAAACCAGAGCTTACAGAACAAGATCTTGAAAACGAATCACCTGAAACACAAGATGTTGTGGATGAGTCGTTTGAGATAGAAATATCTGATGATACTCCAGAAGAAGAAAAACCACGTCTAGCAGAAGACAGAGAGCCAGAAGTGCCTTCTGACGATGAGATAGATAAATATTCTGTTGGAGTTCAAAAGCGCATAAACAAGCTAAAGTTTGAAGCGCAGGAGCAAGAACGGCAAAAACTTGAGGCCCATAGGCTACAAGAAGAGGCCCTGCGGTATGCTCAACAGATTAGATCTGAAAACGAACAACTGCGGAAAAATCTTGATGCGGGCGAAGAAACTCTTATTGGGCAGGCTAAAGGACGTATCGAAGCGCAGTTAGACAAGGCTAAATCTGCGTACAAAGCTGCGTATGAGTCTGGTGATCCCGATGCGCTAATAGCCGCGCAAGAGCAGCTAACGACCCTGAAAGTAGAGTCTGATAGGGTAAATAATTACAAACCACAGGTTAGAACCGCGCCGCCGCCGCAGCCGCAATATGCTCAACCTACCCCGCAAGCTAATACACCCGATGCAAAAGCTCTTGAGTGGGGGAAGAAGAACACTTGGTTTGAGAATCCTGAAACTCCTGAGATGACAGGCTTTGCATATGGGGTACATCAAAAGCTTGTACAATCAGGGATTGATCCGAGAAGCGATTCTTATTATGATGAAATAGACAAGGCTATGAAAAAAGCCTTTCCAGATAAGTTTGACGGTGGGCAAATAGAGGAAGAAGCACCCCAACGTCAGGCCGGTTCCGTGGTCGCCGCACCGTCAAGATCGACAAAAAAGCCACGCACAGTGCGATTAACCTCGACGCAAGCCTCTCTCGCCAAGCGGCTTGGTATCTCGAATGAGCAATATGTGGCGCAAATGTTGAAGGATCAATCCAAATGAGTAACAGAACCTCACGCAGTAATGATGACCGCGAAGCGGTCAAACGCAAAGTGTCATGGGAAAGACCGACAATGTTACCGACCCCCGAACCTCGCGCTGGCATTAGCTATCGCTGGATTCGCACCTCTACCTTGGGTACTACGGATAACAAGAACGTTTCTTCCAGATTTCGTGAAGGTTGGACACCTGTTCGTAAAGAGGATCATCCGAACCTTCAAATCGTGTCCGATATTGATTCGAGATTTCAAGACGGCATTGAGGTAGGTGGCTTATTGTTATGTCAAAACGCCATCGAAAAAGTTGAGGCTAGGGTTGAGAAGCAGCTAGACATGGCACAGAGCCAGATGGAAGCGGTTGATAATTCCTATCTGAAACAATCAGACCCTCGTATGCCCGTTCTAAATCCAGAACGGAGCACACGATCTTCATTTGGCAAGTAACCCCTTTGGGGAGCTTGTCGTAACTTAAACTCTAGGAGTATGAGAAAATGGCTACTACAGCAGCTCCCTACGGCTTAAAACCTGTGCGCCGCGCAGACGGAATGCCGTATGCTGGTGCGACCAATCAGTATCTCATTGACCCCGCTGGAGAAGCAACAAACCTGTTTTACGGGCAAGTTGTTATCATTGGGGCTGATGGTTACATCGCACTCGCAACTGGTTCAGGTTCAGACCTGACATCTAACAGCATCTCAGGAACAACAGGCGTTGGTGGTATCGGCGTTTTTGTTGGTTGTGAGTATGTAAATTCTTCAGGCCAACGTGTTCAGGCGCAGTATTATCCATCTGGTACAAACAGTAGCAGCACTGCGATCAAGGCATATGTTGTTGACGATCCAAACGTACTATTCCAAGCCCAGCTTGATGGTGCAGGAGCGCAAACAATTATCGGTACAAACACATTCTTTGCAGCAGTACAGTCTACCTCAACTGGTAATACCACGACAGGTAACTCTACATCTGCATTAGACGCTACGGTGAAGACTGCCGCAGCGGCGTTTCGTATCGTTTCACATGTGTCAGATGCTGCTGATGCGTTCCCAGATGTACTTGTAAAGTTCAATCCGGGCGCTCACCAGATGACCAATAACGTAGGTTTATAAGGAGGTTAAATCATGGCTATTTCACGCGCCCAGCTCCTTAAAGAGCTGTTACCGGGTCTGAATGCATTGTTTGGTTTGGAGTACGGCAAGTACGAAGACGAACATTCTGAGATCTATGAAACTGAAACTTCAGAGCGTAGCTTTGAAGAGGAAGTTAAATTATCAGGTTTTGGAGCCGCCCCTGTGAAAGCAGAAGGTGCTTCAATTTCTTATGACAACGCACAGGAATCATTCACTGCGCGTTACAATCATGAGACAGTCGCAATGGGCTTTTCTATCACAGAAGAGGCTATGGAAGACAATCTGTATGATTCGCTTTCTGCTCGTTATACCAAAGCTCTTGCTCGCGGTATGGCATACACAAAGCAAACAAAGGCTGCTTCTTTGTTGAACACAGGCTTCACCACCTTTAACTCAGGTGATGGCGTTACTTTGTTTAGCACAGCGCACCCAACCGTTGAGGGCACTACTAACGCTAACCGCCCTGCAACTGATGCTGACTTGAATGAGACTTCACTTGAGCAAGCTGTTATTGATATTGCTGCGTTCACTGATGAACGTGGTTTGTTGATTGCTGCTCGCCCTCGTAAGCTAATCATTCCACCAGCGTTAATGTTTGTTGCAACTCGCTTGTTGGAAACAACTCTGCGTGTTGGTACAGCAGATAATGATATCAACGCACTTAACTCAAACGGGTCTATCCCAGAGGGTTATGCGGTGAACCACTATCTGACCGACAATGATGCCTTCTTCATCACAACTGATGTGCCTAACGGCATGAAGCATTTTGTCCGTACCGCTATGCAAACAGGCATGGATGGTGACTTTGACACCGGTAACGTGCGCTATAAAGCGCGTGAGCGTTACAGCTTTGGTGTTTCAGACCCATTGGGAATGTACGCTTCCCGCGGAGCATAAAATATGTTATAAGGAGGGTACTTCATATATTCTCCTTACTTATAACTCAGGGGCAGCTTCGGTTGCCCCTTTCTTTTTGTTTAAATATCTATTACTATAGGTGTATCCCTGACAGACACATGGTGTGTCTGACTAACCCAGACAGGAGATCGACATGGGTACGACTACTTTTTCTGGTCCAATTAAAGCTGGAACCATCAAAAATACTACGGGCACTACACTTGGAAGCGATGTTGCAAATGTCGGACAAGTTGTAATGTCTCAGACATTTGCCGCAAGTTTAGCTGGCGGTGCATTAGCTGCGTCTGTAACTGACGTTGTTATTCCAGCAAACTCACAGATTATTGACTGTGTGATTGACGTTATTACCGCGTCAAGTGATGCAACTAATCTGAGCGTTGGTGACACCGTAGGCGGTGCTACATCTATCCTTAATACTTATGCTATTGGAACAACCGCAGGTCGCAAATACCCGACCACTCAAGCGGGTGCAGCATTAGCATGGGAAGATACAGGTTCTGCTGATATACGTCTGACCGTAACAAACTCTGCCGCTACAACTGCGGGTGAAGTTCGTGTTACTATTCTGTACGCTCAGAACAACAACCTTGGCTAATAGGGGATAGATATGGGCAACAGTACGATAGCTCAAATTTTTCAAGCGCACAGGCATGAAAGTGGTTTTGCTGTACTTGGTCGCCATCGTGTAAAAGAAATCGCTGTTACAGGTACGTCTTCTGCTGGCAGGTTGGAAATTTATGATTCTGATACTGCTCCAGAAGCGGGAACTTATGCTCAGTCGGGAACAACAGTTACTGTGACCGACACGGGTCATGGGCTATCGACTGGTGATGTTGTTGGAATTGCTTTTGAGACAGGTACAGGTGGAACGGCTCAACCGGGAAACTATACGATCACAGTGACCACGGCAAACGCCTTTACGGTTACTATGTTGAATAGTGATACGATTACGGGTACACCCGTTTGTCGATATGTTGCTTCAACGCCTGCACCAAACACGTTCCCTAAAAGATGGCTGATGACCAAGGAGACAAGTGCGGCAGATACTTTTGCAAACACTTTCTCAATACCAAACCAAGGCTTTATAGCAACATATGGTGTCTATTTCCATATGACTAACTTGGGTCATGCAGATGTCTTCTACGAGTAAGCCTAAGAAAGGCTCTATGAAGGGGCACAGCATAAAAGGTGGTCATAAACGTCCCACAAAGTCTGGGGCGGGTATGACAAAGAAGGGTGTTGCCAAGTATCGCAAGGACAACCCCGGATCTAAGTTAAAAACCGCCGTGACAGGGAAGGTTAAGAAGGGGAGTAAGGATGCAAAACGGCGTAAGTCTTTCTGTGCCCGTTCCGCTGGACAGATGAAGAAGTTCCCTAAAGCAGCGAAAGATCCTAATAGCAGACTGCGCCAAGCTAGGAAAAGGTGGAAGTGCTAAATGGCTATTTCTCGTTCCCAGATGGGCAGTCAACTAACAGGTAACAGAACCTCTACAGGTGATGATGCCAAAGACTTGGAGATTATTCGTTTTGGCAAAGGTGGCAAAACAAAGAAGAAATCTAAAAGTCGGGTTAATGAAGCTGGTAATTACACTCAACCAGAAAAAAGAAAGCGGATATTTAATCGTATAAAGGCTGGTGGCAAGGGCGGCAAGCCGGGTCAATGGTCGGCGAGGAAAGCCCAAATGTTAGCGAAGGCCTATAAAAAAGCAGGTGGGGGCTATAAAAGCTAATGGCGCTCAAGAAGTCACAGAAGAGCTTGAAGTCTTGGACAAAGCAGAAGTGGCGAACAAAGTCTGGCAAGCCATCGACGCAAGGAAGCAAGGCTACAGGCGAGCGATACCTTCCTGAGAAGGCTATCAAGTCTTTGACCTCTGCGGAGTACGCCGCTACTACAAAGAAGAAACGCGAGGCCACCAAGAAGGGCAAGCAGGTTGCCAAGCAGCCTAAAAAGATTGCAAAGAAAACCAAACGGTTTAGGAGCGTGGTGACATAATGGCTGTAGTAACCCCCGACATGCCAGAGATCTTTGAGGAAGCCTATGAACGGGCTGGCCTTGAGATGCGTAGTGGGTATGATCTTAAAACCGCACGAAGAAGTCTAAACCTTTTAACATTGGAGTGGCAAAACCGTGGTCTTAATCTCTTCACTATTGAAGCGGGTACGCTCGCTGTTACAGCGGGTACGGCAACGTATACCCTTCCTGCGGATACAATCGACATCATCGAACACCAAATCCGCACAGGAACAGGCACAAACCAAATCGACACCTCGCTCGAAAGAGTCAGTGTCTCGACCTACGCCCAGCAAACCAACAAAAACACGGAAGGTAGGCCGACCCAAATCTACGTCCAAAGGCTCCCGACAGAAACAAAAGTAACCTTGTGGCCTGTTCCTGATAACACAACGACCTATCAAATAGCGTATCATAGGTTAAAGGGTATTGACGGGTTGTCATCTGGCATAGGCACAGAAGTATCATCTGTACCGCCTCGCTTTGTGCCATGTTTAGTCGCGGGTATGGCTTACTATATTGCCATGAAAAAGAACCCACAGATGGCTGCTGGATTAAAACAAGAGTATGAGTTCCAGTTTCAGCTTGCCGCTGGGGAAGATGAAGAGACAGCATCAATTAAGTTTGTCCCGTTTAACACATTTATGATGGGTGCAGGATGAGTTACGCTAGAGGAAAGTACGCTTTTGGTTACTGTGACAAGACAGGGTTCAGGTATCCTTTGGCTGATCTTGTGCCTGAGTTTAACAACGGCGTTAAGACTGGATTCTTGGTAGGCCGTGATGTTGTTGACCCAGACCAACCACAAAACTTTTTGGGTAGAGTAAAGATAAACGATCCCCAGTCTTTGAGAAATCCAAGGCCTGATACGTCTTTGGCTGAAAGTCGCGGATTGTTTGGGTGGAATCCTGTATGGAACGAGCTTCAGTTTATGAAAGCTGAAGTTGGAACTGTTACCGTCGAAACAACATAGGAGTTTAAAATGGCGATGAAGAAAAAAGGCTATGCTAAAGGCGGCGTTGCTAAGAAGATGGCTGGCGGCGCAATGAAAAAGAAAAAGCCCGTGGCAATGAAGTCAGGTGGCAAGATGCCTATGGTCAAAAAGAATGGGAAGAGTGTCCCAGCGTTTGCGGCTGATGGTGTAGGCAAAATGAAAAAAGGTGGCGCTGTTAAAAAGAAAATGGGTGGTGGCATGATGAAAAAAGGCTACGCCAAAGGCGGGGCCATGATGAAAAAGAAAAAAGGTTACGCTAAAGGCGGTAAGACTAAAAAGTAAAGTCAACTTGGGGGGATAGATTGGCTTATTTGCAAAGTAACATACCGCACTTCAAGTGCTGGGTTCGCCGTGAGTATACTCACAACCATGAACAATACCACGGCGAGTTCTTACACGCGATGGCAATAGCGGTAACGACAATGCCAAATAGATGCTTGAGCTTTCAAGTTATCTTTACGGGATGCGAGGCTGATGAAGATGAAGAAGAGAACGTACATGGTGGCGCAATGTGGGCGAGAATGCCTATAACCGCTCTTGTAGCCGATGAGCCGCTCAATGAGTGGCCTTCTGCTATGGCTGTGCATGATGCCCAGCCTTGGGACTGTTCGTCCTACAACCATGCTGTGTACGTCTTGGACAGGGCAACACCATGTCCTTGGTTGGCAAAGATAGATGGGAATATGTATCCTGCAAAGTATATGTTCACCGTTGATTATTCGGAAGGTGAGATAGCGGATGACCCAGCGCAACATAAGCAAAGCCATGTTATGCAGCTTTTAGACGCTGGGGAATGGACTGGTAATGTGGTGGCACTGCCTAACAATCGTGTAAGGGTTACTCATCCTGCGTGGTTTGAGACTGGTACTGGTGCCCCAGACTTCAAGCCATCTCAACATATACACTATTCAAAATCCGATTTAGACTATACTATGGATGTCAACAAAATATTCGATAACCTGTACCAAGAGGAGAGTTAAAATGGGCGTTGAGGATGTTAAACCGAAAGCACGACCAAAAGACCTTGAAAAAGCGGCGAAGAAAAAACGTATGGCTGAAGAAAGGCGTACAGATAAAAGAATTATAAAAGCATCTGTTCGCAGAAGAACCAGAGATCACAATACGGAGCCTAAGCAAGACATTAAAAGCGCACTAGGCTTGGCTAGTGGTGGCAAGGTATGCCGTGGTATGGGCGCTGCCACTCAAGGTGGCAAGTTTAGAATATCCTAAAGGAAAGTTCAAATGAACTATTCAGAATTAACAGCAGCTATACAGGCTTACACGGAGAATGATGAGACAACTTTTGTCGCTGAAATCCCTACGTTTGTTCGTCAGGCAGAAGAAAAAATACATAGAACTGTGTTAATTCCTGAACTCCGCAAGAATGTTACGGCGAACATGACCCAGCAGGTTAGGTTCATAGCTAGGCCATCAGACTTCTTGGCACCTTTTTCTATGGCAGTTATAGATGGCGATGGAGACTATCACTTCCTTCTCAACAAAGATGTTAATTTTGTTAGAGAGGCGTATCCATCAAAGACATCATATTCCAGACCTAAGTATTACGCTGAGTTTGATGGTGACTTCACATCAACTAACTCTTCTGGAAACTTTATATTAGGCCCAACCCCAGATGCCGCATATGAAGTTCAATTGCACTATTATTACGATCCACCGTCTATAGTTACATCATCAACATCTTGGCTTGGTGATAATGCAGAGGTTGCTTTGTTGTACGGGTCTCTTGTAGAAGCTTACATATTCATGAAGGGTGATGCTGATTTGCTTGCTCAGTATGAAGAAAAGTACCAAGAAGCGTTAAAGCGACTTATGATTTTAGGTGAGGGTAGACTGAAGCGCGATAGTTATCGCAGCGAACCAAGGCTGGAGCTATAAATGTTTAGTGTGAAGGTAGATGTACCTCAAAGCGAATCTATTGTTGGAGTACAAACAACCCATAATCGTGGGTTTACACCTGAAGAGATATCAAAGGACTGTGTGGGTAAACTGATAAGTGTATCTGATTCAACACACCCTGCGATTAGAGATCAGGCAAATGCCTACAAGGTAGAAATGGAACGCACTGTTGCCTACTACATGCGTCAAGCTATTCGCAGTGATCGTACAACTGTGTATAACGCCCTTATAGATGCAGGGCATCCGAAACTTGCTGAACTTATAAGGAGACTTTAAAATGGCTTTCAGCGGAAACTTTATGTGTACCTCTTTTAAAAAAGAGCTTCTTGAGGGTGGGCACAACTTTTTAAATTCAGGCGGTGATACCTTTAAGTTAGCTTTGTATACCAATAGCGCTTCGTTTACAGCGGCGACTACGGACTACACTGCGACTAACGAGGTCAGTAACTCTGGTTCATATAGCGCAGGGGGCGGGACATTAACTCGCGTCGATCCAACGATATCTGGTACAACGGCGTTTACAGATTTTGCAGATCTTACGTTTACGTCTGCAACAATCACTGCACGGGGCGCTTTGATCTATAACACAACTGAAGGCGCTGGATCAGGAACTACTAATACAGTAGTTGTTCTGGACTTTGGCTCTGACAAGGCCTCAACCAATGGTGACTTTAAGATCGTTATGCCAACGGCTGATGCGTCTAACGCCCTCATACGGATTGCTTAAATATGGCTGATGCTACAGTTGTCTTTGCTGGCTGGAACTCCTCTACACAAGCGTGGGGTTCTGGTACGTGGGGCAACGATGTAGCATTTCCTCTTGCCGCTACGGGTGCAATAGGCACAGTATCTATTGAAGGCGCAGCGTCTGTACCAGAGACAGGACTAGCCGCTTCTGGCGTAGTTGGAAGTGTTTCTATTACAGTTGGTACTGGCGTAAATGTAAGTGTTACAGGTGTTACCGCAAGCGGTGGAGTAGGTTCAACCACCGTAGAGGCCGACTCCTCAATAGCGGTTACAGGGATTGCAGCAACTGGTGGAGTTGGTCAGGTAACAGCGGTTACAGATCAGATTGTTCCAGTAGCTCCGACAGGCATAAGCTCGACAGGGGTTGTGGATTCTGCTAACATCGTATGCGAGTGCGATGCTAATGTTAATGTGACTGGTGTTTCAGCAACTGGGGGAACCGCTTCTGTACTTGTATGGGGGCGTATAATACCACCGGAAACTACAATTTGGACTGAAATAGCGGCGTAAGGAAACAAAATGGCAAGTACATATACAGGAAGCGGTATTGAGAAAATCGCCACGGGCGAACAGTCTGGTACGTGGGGTAATACAACAAATACCAACTTTGATATCCTAGACCGATTGGTTAATGGCGTTGGTACGATTACACTATCTGGAACAACTCATACGCTTACAACCACAGATGGTACGCTATCGGATGGTATGTTTAAAGTTCTTGTTTTAAGCGGATCACCATCGGGAACTAATACCATTACGGTATCTCCCAACGATGCGGCGCATCTTTACTTCGTACAGAATGATAGTGGTCAGGACGCCATTTTTTCTCAAGGCTCTGGTGCAAATGTCACTGTGGGCAATGGAGATAGTAAAATAATTTATTGCGATGGCGCTGGTTCTGGCGCTGCGGTAAGTGATTTCACCAGCGATTTAGCTATGGATAGCGTCCGAATAACTGGCGGTAACATTACGGGAATCGCAGACCTTGCGGTTGCTGATGGCGGTACGGGGGGTTCGACAACATCTGCTGCAAGAACAAACCTTGGTGTAGCGATTGGGTCAGATGTTTTGGCGTATGATGCAAACCTACAGAGCTTTGTGACGGCTCTTACCTTGCCCACATCTGACGGTACTAACGGGCAAGCATTAGTTACTAACGGAAGCGGCACTATTAGTTTTGGTAGTGCTGGTATATCAACTGGTAAAGCCATAGCTATGGCAATCGTGTTTGGCTAAAGGAGAAAACAAATGGCTGCACCGAATATTGTAAATGTCGCAACGATCACAGGCAAATCCGCCACCGTTGCCCTTTCTTCAACTTCTCAGACCACGCTGGTTAGCAACGCCGCATCAAGCAACAAGGTTTTCAAGATTAACATGATTCAAGTTGCAAACGTCGATGGCACCAACGCCGCTGACGTTACTGTTGATGTGCATAGCGCGGCCTCTGGCGGCGGCACGGCGTACTCACTGGTTTCGACTATTTCAGTCCCGGCAGATGCTTCACTGGTTGTTCTTGATAAAGGTACTTCTTTGTATCTTGAAGAAAACACTTCAATTACAGCAACGGCTGGCACTGCGAATGATCTTGAAGTGATCGTTAGCTACGAGGAAATTAGCTAATAGGAGCCTCTGATGTCTAATGGTAAAGGCGGCTTTATAGGCCAAGACGGACTTAATGCACCTGATCCAGCGACAGGAGTTAGTGCTTCTGGTGGTGATACACAGGCAACGGTTAGCTTTACTGCGCCTAGCGATGTTGGTGGGGCGGCTATTACTGGTTATAGTGTGCAATCAAATAATGGTGATGGCACTTTTGAAAGCAGCTATGATTTAAATGGTGCTAGTTATGATAGTGTTAGCTTTAGTGTTGCTGGGCAGGATAACATACCTACAGGCTTAGTTTTCAACAACGATGGCTCAAAGATATACATTTGTGGTACTCAGAATGAGTCTATTTACCAATACTCCGTATCTACCTCCTATGACATTAGTACAGCTTCATATGATAGCGTTAGTTTTAGTGTTTCAGGACAAGAGTCTAACCTTCAAGGTTTTATCTTTAGTGCTGATGGCGCTAAACTTTTTGTTGTTGGTGCTGGCAGTGACACTGTTTACCAATACACCCTATCTACAGCTTTTGATTTAAGCACTGCTTCTTACGACAGCGTAAGTTTTAGTGTAGCAGGTCAGGACACCAACCCTTATGATGTCATCTTTAACGATGATGGCACTAAGATGTATATTGCAGGTAACGGCACAGATGCTGTTTACCAGTACTCCCTTTCGACAGGTTTTGATCTATCAACTGCTTCCTATAACAGTGTTAGCTTTAGTGTTTCAGGACAAGATGCAACCCCTGTTGGCATACGTTATAATGATAATGGCACTAAACTATTTATGCTAGGTGCTACCAACGACTCCATCTACCAATACTCTTTGTCTACAGCTTTTGACTTATCTACAGCCTCTTATGACTCTGTAAGTTTTAGTGTGGCTAGTCAGTCCACAGCACCTCAAGGAGTGACCTTAAGTGCTGATGGTACTAAGATGTATGTTGTTGATGCAATAGGGGATGCAGTATACCAATACTCCACAGGTCAATTGGGCTACCCCACATCCTCACCCGTCACCGTCACCGGCCTCACCAACGGCACAAGCTACACGTTCAACGTATGGGCGATCAATCCGTTTGGGTGGTCTAGCCCTAGTGGTGCGAGTGGGGGTGTAACGCCATTTCTTCCAGATAGCGCCTTTTTCGGTGGCGGACTGGCGGGCTACCCAACGCTGCTTATTGAAACCGTTAAAATTTCTACGTTAGGTAATACATCTGATTTTGGGGACTTAACGCAAGCACGTTACAGGCTGACAGGCACTTCGTCCGCTACAAGGGGCGTCTTTATGGGCGGTACTGCCAGCGGCGACGTAAATACAATGGATTATATAACGCTTTCTTCTTTAGGGGACGCCGTTGATTTCGGAGACCTCACACAAAGCACAGCCACTAGAGCGGCAGTTTCTAATGGCGTCCGTGGAGTTAGAATTGGTGGAGGCGGTTTTAGCTCTCAAACCAATGTGATGGATTACATTACAATCGCCTCAACTGGTAACGCTACTGACTTTGGAGATTATCGTTTTGTTATAGCAAGAAACGCTGGCAATATAATGTCTAATACCAGAGGTATATCTGCGGGGGGCAGGGGGAGCGGTGTTAGGCGGTCTCAAATGGAGTATATCACTATTGCCTCTACTGGAAACGGTACTTTTTTTGGCAGTTTGACCGCCGGTAACGAAAATCCATCGGGCCTTTCAAGCTCTACAAGAGGCGTTGTTTTTGGTGGGCAAACGTCCTCTGGAGGCGTAAATACTATACAATATGTTACTATTGCCACCACTGGCAACGCTGCCGACTTTGGTGATTTGGTCGTGGTTAATGAAGAAATGGCAGGTGCCGCAAATTCAACCCGAGGCTTGATGGCTGGTGGTTCAAACGGGACAACAAATGTTATTCAATACATCACCATATCCACCACTGGCAACGCTTCCGACTTTGGTGATCTAAATACAGGACAATACGACAACGCTGGTTTTTCTGACTGCCACGGAGGACTTTCATAATGCCCAATTATCAAGGTGTATGGTCGCTCTCAACGCAGTATCAGAATGCTGGGGCTTGGCCTAGTCCCCCAGCAATCGCCCTTATAGCTGGAACTGCTAATTCTGGCGGTACTGGATTTATAGTAGGGGATACAATAGATGCTCTTGTAATTGCTTCAAGCGGCAATGCGACAGACTTTGGTGACATGACTGTAAGTCGGCAGGATTTAGCTGGTCTTTCGTCTAGTACGAGGGCAGTTTTTGGTGCAGGTAAGCAAACAAGCGGTTCAGAAATAAATATAATAGACTTCACGACTATAGCAACAACAGGGTCATCCACAGATTTTGGTGATACAACTGTTGCAAGAAAAGAGATTGCGGGTCTATCAAATTCTACGAGAGGTGTCTTTGGCGGTGGTGATGGTGCATCTGACAATGTTATGGATTACATCACAATAGCTTCAACGGGAAATGCTTTGGATTTCGGCGATCTTACCAGTAATAATCAAGGTGCGGCGGGATGTTCTTCGCCAACTAGGGGAATTTTCTCAGGGGGCAGAAACGGGGGTACATATTTAAATGTAATTCAGTATATAACTATCGCTTCCACAGCAAATGCGACAGATTTTGGTGATTTAGTAGGTCAAGCGCAAAAGATTGGCTCATGCAGTTCCTCAACAAGAGGGCTGATTGCAGGTGGATTTAACGGATCATCCTTCTCAGATGTAATTCAATACATTACCATTGCTTCAACCGGCAACGCCACAGATTTTGGAGATTTAATTCAAACTCTTTGGCAGTTTTCTGGTACATCTAACAGCACGATAGCTTTGTTTTCTGGTGGATATAGCCCTACAGACAGTAATGGATTAGATCAAATTCAGACTGTAACTATTGCGTCCACAGGCAACGCCACGGATTTTGGCAATTTAACAGGTAGAGCATATGCTAATGCGTCTTGCTCATCTGCCCACGGAGGGCTTTCATAATGTCTGATAAACGCTATCTTGGCAACATCATTACGCAGAACCCGACAGCGCCTGCTGGTAATTTTGGAGATAGCGCCGCGAAGGGCGTGTGGTCTTTGGAAGAACAGCTTGCATATCAAAAGGCGGGCCTCTGGCCTGTACCGGGAAATTTCCCCCTGAACGTAGAAGATGTGTTCAGCACTTATTTGTATACTGGGAATGGTGGCACACAAACTATAACCAATGGCATTGACCTTGATGGCGAAGGTGGTTT
>Ga0213863_10000699_pt1 | contig 24938 bp, 26 predicted proteins | sample PICome_8_FD_160128 | JGI IMG/M metagenome (GOLD analysis project Ga0213863, IMG submission 160128) | Coastal seawater microbial communities near Pivers Island, North Carolina, United States - PICO497 | ecosystem: Environmental > Aquatic > Marine > Coastal | place: USA: North Carolina... | reverse complement strand
GGCAGTTGGAACCGAGATATCCCGTAGTTTATTGCCCTTACCTAAAACCTTAAGCCAATGGTTACCATCAGAATCTTCCCAGAAATGCTGCCATACTGGCTGCCAATTAGATCGGTCAGAAAGCTCCGAAATACGCATATAGAGGCTTTTTAGCAAGGAAACCACAAACAGCATACGTTCATAGCTTGAATCAGCATTAGCCGCGCTTTCTGCACAGCCAAGCACATAGTCCCACTGAAGATCCGATAAGCGCTTAATAGATTTCTGAGTGGCGCCTTTTATTAAATAGGGTGATTGCTTACGAATAGCGGAAATAGGGTTACCAAAGGCATAGCCCTCATCCGCTAGGTAGTCATAAAAGCAGGAAATAGCCGAGAAACAGATCTTCATCGCCTCACCAGACAGCTTATGCCCGCTCTTATCCGGATTCACATCCAAACCCCCTGCTAAAGCTTTTTTACGGTCTTGCTTGCTGATTTTCGCGGCAAATGGCCGCCAATTTTCATTTTGAAGCCACTCTCCGTCGATTTGCTTAAAGCGATCCTGTACTGAATCAGCCACCCAGCTTGCTGGTGGATTATGGACAAAATCGAAGAATGCCTCGAGCTCAGGTCGTTTTAACTGAATGATGGTTTTATCGGTAATAGTCCAAGACCATAATAAAAGTCGTTCCACCTCATTGCGGTAGCTGCGATAGGTAGCTTCACTTTTACGGCTATAGCTTTTTAGAAAGGCCTGGCTCTGAGTAAAGTCCTGAATAATATCTGGATTTGTTTTACACAGGGTCTCTATGAATAATTTTGAATCAGGATACTCATTGAGCATAGCCACACCCATAGGAAGCCGCACAAAGGACTTGTGCGCATCAAACAGAGGTGTCGCTTTAAACTTGGACATAGAGTAACTCACAATTCATTGAACTTATCATTTAACTTAGTTGAAATGTACAATAGCTCATAGGTACTGTATCAAGCCTAATCTCAATTGTCTAATTATGTCCACTAATTGAGATTAGAGGAAATAACAAATAGGGTTTACACAACCCTTCTCGGTATCTCATATTGCGCACTGATATCTATTAATAAAGAGTTGTTAAAAATTTCCCACAAGTTAGCTATAAAAATGTTAGTTATTACGTATAATTAATTTATAAGCATTTTTACTCAAGGGCATCATGCAGCGCATTATTTATCTTTTAGTTATTTCTGTTATTACCGCCACGGTAGCATTCTCTTATTCTGAGCATGAAGAGATATTACCTATCCAGCCCGAAGTTAAGCAAACAAAATTGTTTCGTGAAGTTGTCACTGAGCTCGCCTCTACCCACTATGCAACTCTCGAAATCGACAATGAACTGTCTGAAGACTATCTCAATAATTATATAGAACGCTTGGATTCATCTAAGCGATTCTTTATGGCCTCAGATATTAAGGAGTTTCAACAATGGCAACACAAACTTGATGATTTAGCTAAACGAGGCGATATAAGCGCTGGCTTTTATATTTATAATCGCTTGCGAGACCGTGCCACCACTAGAATACAGGCCAGCATAGATATCCTTAAGTCCAAAACATTTGCCTTTGATTTTAAACTTGATGAATCTATTACATTAGAGGCTGATAATCGCCAATGGTTTGCTAGCGAAAAACAAGCAGATGATTATTGGCGCAAGGCCATGAAAGATTCGATAATTCGGCTTATCTTGAGCGGTAAAGAACAGCAGGAGGCCCGTGAGCTGTTAATTAAGCGCTACAAGGCACTCTATAATCAGTATGCACAGCGCAATAGCAAAGATGTGTTTCAGCAGTATGTAAATGCTTTTGCATCGCTATATGACCCCCACTCCTCTTATTTTACACCCCGCTCCTCTGAGAATTTTCAAATTAATATGTCACTTTCCCTTGAAGGCATTGGTGCCCAGTTAACCACTGAAGATGAGTTTACCGAAGTGGTTGATGTGATTACAGGTGGGCCCGCAGATGTCCAAGGGATACTTAAACCCAAAGATAAGATTGTTGGTGTGGGACAGGGAGATGAGGATATAGTCGATGTGATCGGCTGGCGTATCGATGATGTAGTTGATCTTATACGCGGTGAAAAAGGCACTGTGGTGCGTTTGGAGATCATTTCAGGCTCTAGTAGTAATAAGGTGATATCCATAGTCAGAGATACCGTTAAGCTTGAGGAAAAATCCGCCCAAAGCGAGATTATCACCATCAAGAATCAGGGTCGGGACTTTAAAATTGGCGTTATTGAAATCCCCACCTTTTATATGGATTTTGAAGCCTATAGAAAACGAGACCCAGATTATAGAAGCACCTCTAGGGATGTTCGCAGATTACTAAAAGAACTCAAAGAACAGTCGGTAGACGGTGTAGTACTGGATCTAAGAAATAATGGTGGTGGGTCACTCTATGAAGCCACTGCTTTGACGGATTTATTTATAGACTATGGCCCAGTGGTTCAGATTCGCGATGCCGATCAAAAAATCCATCGCAATCAACGCGCCAAGCGCCCTGCCTACTATGATGGCCCGATGATTGTGATGATTAATCGTCTCAGCGCCTCAGCCTCGGAAATTTTCGCTGGTGCCATGCAAGACTATGGGCGTGCACTGATCGTGGGCAGTCAAAGCTACGGTAAGGGTACAGTTCAAACCATGTCTGAACTCAGTAGCGGGCTGTTAAAATACACGGTGTCTAAGTTTTACCGTGTCTCTGGTGACAGTACTCAGCATCGCGGCATTCTTCCTGATATTACATTACCCCCGATTTTTGATGCTGAAGAAATAGGCGAAAGCCATTTAGAAACTGCCCTGCCCTGGGATCAAATTCATTCAGTTCCCCACCAGCAATCTACAGCGCTCAATCAATTGGTTAGTCCACTAACTTCCGCTCATAAGCTGCGAGCCTATAAAGAACATAACTTTGCCAGCCTTGCCGAGCAGGTAGAACTTAACAAGCAATGGGATAAGCAAGATAAGCTAACAGTAAATCTTGAGGATCGTCGCACCCGTGATAACCAGCTTAACCAGTCGCTTCTGGCTATAGAAAATACCCGACGTAAGGCTGCAAACCTTAAGCCTTACAAGGACATGGAAGCTTGGGAAGCGGCACAGGAGGCTGAAGATGAGTTAGATAAGGATGATAAGCCTGAAAAACCCATCGCTGAGTCTGATCCATACCTCAATGAAGCCGGGTTTATACTCAGTGATCAGATACTATTTCTTAGTTCAGATAAGCTAACAGCTCAGCAATAATTTCATATGCACAACAATAAGACTCACAAAAATGACTTCAAAAATAAAAATAATATCGTTTAATGTCAATGGCTTAAGGTCTAGATTAGATCAGCTTTCTGAGGTTATTAATGCGCATCAACCTGATATTATTGGCCTCCAGGAAACCAAAGTTTCCAACGAAGAGTTTCCTTTCGACGCGATTAAAGCCCTAGGTTATGAGGCCCATATTCACGGCCAGAAAGGTCATTATGGGGTGGCCTTTTTAACCAAAATAACCGCCTTGAAGGTTAAATGTGGCTTTCCCACTGATGACTCAGAAAGTCAGAAGCGCATGATTCATGGTGCATTTGAGCTTGATGGTAAACAGTTTCATGTGATTGATTGCTACTTTCCCCAAGGTGAGGGACGTGCACATCCTACTAAATTCCCTGCTAAGCAAAAATTTTATGCAGACCTTCTGACCTATCTTAAAGATAATTTCACAGCTAAAGATGCGGTAATTGTAATGGGCGATATGAATGTTGCTCTGCATGATATTGATATAGGAATAAAGCCCGAAAATGCTAAGCGCTGGATTAAAACCGGCAAAAGCGCCTTTCTCCCAGAGGAGCGTGAATGGCTTCAATCACTGTTAGACTGGGGCTTAGTGGACAGCTACAGAGATGATAACCCTGAAGATGATACCTATAGCTGGTTTGACTATCGTAGCCGAGGTTTTAAGCAAGAGCCTAAGCGAGGGTTACGAATTGACTATATTCTTGCCTCAGAAGCAGCTATGGCACTACGCACTAACACCGGTATAGATCTTGAAGCCAGAGGGCATACAAAACCCTCTGACCACTGCCCTATTTGGATTGATATTGAATTATAGAGGTTAGAGCTTGGATTCCAATTCAGGCAAGGCAGTAAATAAATCAGCGACCAGACCGTAATCGGCTACAGAAAATATCGGCGCTTCTTCATCTTTATTGATCGCCACAATCACTTTACTTTCTTTCATGCCGGCGAGATGCTGAATAGCCCCAGAAATACCCACAGCAATATATAAATCAGGGGCGACGATCTTACCGGTCTGGCCAACCTGCATATCATTGGGAACAAACTCGGCATCCACGGCAGCTCGTGAAGCACCCACAGCGGCACCTAACTTGTCAGCTATGCGATAAAGCAGATCAAAATTATCTCCACTGGCCATACCCCGCCCACCTGAAACAACAATATTGGCTGCGGTTAACTCTGGGCGATCAGATTCAGCCAACTGTTCACTGGCAAAGGAAGAAATGCCCATATCATTCACAGAATCAAGGGTTTCAACAGCGGCTGAACCGCCAGCAGCCTCAACGGCATCAAAGGCTGTTGCACGCACAGTTATGACTTTTACTGCATCATTGGACTGAACAGTTGCTATAAGGTTGCCCGCATAAATAGGTCGCTTGAAAGTATTCTCTGAAATAACCGAACTAATATCGGAAATAGCCTGAACATCTAACGATGCCGCCACTCGTGGCATTATATTTTTGGCGGTGGTAGTTGCCGCCGCTAGGATATGGGTATATCCCGATGCATTATCAGCAATAAGTGGAGCTATGTTTTCCGCCAAGAAATGCTCGCAGGCCGAATGATCTGCAGCTATCACCTTGGTAATGCAGGTAATCTGTGATGCCTGATCTATCACCGCCTGACAGCCACTACCCGCAACCATAAGGTCAATATCTCCACCCAATTCTACAGCCGCTGCTAGAGCGCTCAATGAAGCAGGGTTGAGTTGCTGATTATTATGTTCTGCAATCACTAAAATACTCATGAAATCACCTTTGCTTCGTTTTTAAGCTTGTCGACCAATTGTGCTACATCATTAACCTTTATGCCTGCTTGGCGCTGAGCAGGTAGCTCGACACCTAAAAGTTGCGTTCTTGGGCTCACATCAACGCCCAACTCTTCAGCAGAGCGTTTAGCCAAGGGTTTTTGCTTAGCCTTCATAATATTAGGCAAGGATGCATAACGGGGCTCGTTGAGTCGAAGGTCGGTAGTAATCACTGCAGGGAGTTTTAGGCTGAGGGTTTGTAAACCGCCATCAATCTCTCGAGTAACAGCAATACTGCCCTCTTCTACGCTAACCTCTGATGCAAAGGTTCCCTGGGCACAGCCCAGCATACTGGCAAGCATCTGACCTGTTTGATTATTATCACCATCAATGGCCTGTTTACCCATCAATACAATATCGGGCTGTTCTTCTTCATAAACTGCCTTAAGGCATTTGGCTACAGCTAAAGGCTCTACAGGTTTATCAGTTTCTACAAGAATTGCTCGATCGGCTCCTAGAGCGAGACAGGTGCGTAACTGCTCCTGTGATTGGGCAGTACCAATGGTCACGGCAATGATCTCCGAGGCAATCCCCTTTTCTTTGAGCCTGACGGCTTCTTCTACAGCAATTTCACAGAAGGGATTAACCGACATTTTGACATTAGCCAATTCAACATCAGAGCTATCTGAGTTGGGTCTGACTTTGACGTTGTAATCCACTACACGTTTTACTGCGACAAGTATTTTCATAAATAGTCCATTTTATTAGAGACTATAGTCCCCGTTTATTTAAAACTTAGTTTGCCCAAGCTAGATTTATAAATCAAACGGCCAGCCCTGTCATTGCGACCCATCAGTCACATTCAATAGGGCTCTAGGGGTGGAAATATGTCGTACTTCCTTGCATGGTGGGTAATAAAAATTAAAACCCATTAATATGATTTTAAAACACATCTAAGGAGCGTTATTTTGAGTCGAGAATCCATGGCGTATGATGTCGTTATTGTTGGTGCCGGGCCGGCAGGACTCGCCGCTGCCTGCAAAATCAAACAAACCAACCCTGCTTACTCAGTCTGTGTTCTTGAAAAAGGCTCTGAAGTGGGCGCACATATTCTTTCTGGCGCTGTATTTGAACCCGCTGCGCTCAATGAGCTATTCCCCAACTGGCAATCCATGTCGGCGCCCCTTAATACGCCGGTTACTGACGATCATATTCTATTACTTCAAGCACAAAAACAGATTAGAGTGCCGGGAATATTTGCCCCAAAAACTATGAAGAATCATGGTAATTATATTATTAGTCTGGGTAATTTTTGTCGGTGGCTGGCAACTCAGGCTGAAAACTTGGGGGTAGAAATATTCCCCGGCTTTTCTGCCGCTGAAATTTTATATGGTGAAAATGATGAGGTAATGGGTATAGCTACTGGCGATATGGGGCTCAGTAAAACTGGCGAAAAGAAAGATAGCTATATGCAAGGCATGGAGTTACATGCCAAATTCACATTATTCGCCGAGGGCTGTCGCGGACATCTTGGCAAGCAATTAATAAATAAGTATCAACTAGATAAAGGTAAAGACCCACAACATTATGGTTTAGGTATAAAAGAATTATGGAAAATACCCGCCGATCAGCATCAACCTGGTCTTGTGGTGCATTCTGCCGGTTGGCCACTAAGTGAAAACGATACCTTGGGTGGCGGTTTTTTATACCATCTAGAAGACAATCAGGTGGCTGTAGGGCTAATCACCAATCTTTCCTACAGCAACCCTCACCTTAGCCCTTACGATGAATTTCAACGCTATAAGCAACATCCTAGTATTAAGCAATATCTACAAGGCGGTGAACGCATTACCTATGGTGCCCGTGCAATTACTAAGGGTGGTTTGCAATCACAGCCAAAGATGTCCTTCCCTGGTGGTTTACTAATTGGTGATGATGCTGGCACGCTGAATTTTGCAAAAATAAAAGGCAGTCATACTGCTATGAAGTCGGGCATGGTAGCCGCTGAAACCGTCTGCACTGCCCTCGATCAAGCACAGCATAATAGTGATTTAACAACCTATGCTAGCAACTACAAGGCATCTTGGGCCTATAAAGAGCTGCATCAACAACGTAACTTTGGCCCAGCACAGCATATGTTTGGTAATTTATTGGGTTCAGCCTATGCCTTTGTTGATATCAACATTTTTAATGGACTACTGCCTTGGACCCTAAAGGATCCTATTGCAGATCATGCGACCCTTAAAAAAGTCAGTGAGAGCAAGCCTATTAGTTACCCAAAATATGATGGGGTTCTTAGTTTTGATAAACCCTCTTCGGTTTTTCTATCGAATACTAATCATGAAGAAGAACAGCCCTGTCATCTCATATTGAAAGATCCTCAGCTACCCATCAATGAAAATCTTGCTCTTTACAATGAGGCCGCCCAGCGCTACTGCCCTGCTGGCGTTTATGAGGTAGTAAAAGATGCTGAGTCGGGCTCTAAGTTTCAAATAAACGCTCAAAACTGCGTGCACTGTAAGACCTGTGATATTAAAGAACCCAGTCAAAACATTAACTGGGTTTCACCAGAAGGCGGTGGCGGCCCTAATTACCCGAATATGTAAAATGAATTTAGTCTGAGTATAAACCCAGTGAAAATTCACAGCCCATGCTTTCTATTAGCTGTTCCTTTTGCCCATCCTGATGGGTTCGACTAATACTCCAATCCACTAATTGATAAAAGGTTGCGCGGCTGATCAATGCGCTAATGTTGTCACGCACCCGCACCATGGGATAGGCTTGCTTATTAGCAACGTCTTGTTCCATCTGTAGCGGGTTATCTCTCCCTAATAAAATAGTTTCGCCAGTCAAGGTTTGAAACACAATCGCCTGATGCCCCTGTCTAATTTCTAGGCTGACTGAAATCACAAACAGCGGTGCCACATCTACCAGAATTCGCCATTTTTCATTGGGAGTGACTAAGTAATAATCCGATCCCTCTAACTTTAAAAGTTTAGAAAAAAGAGTAATGATTGAGGCGCGCTTTATTTCTACAGATTCATGAAACCAGCGGCCCTCTCGATCGATACGAATAGCTATATCACCTAATAGCTCTGGGTGCCATTGATGTATTGGAGGTAGTGTATCTGAGTATTTTTTTGATTCAGACAGAAGGTCAGAAAATAGCTTATCGACCATTAGGTCCATAATTTATAGCGACTTATCTTTCTTGGATTTTGGGTCATCAGGATGATACTGGCCTCTATTGCCCATGGTAACGCCAATGTTAGTAATAAATTCCATAAGTTGCTCAGTATCTGTGCGGTCGTTCCATGTTTTATTAAAACACAGCTCAACAGCACCCTGAGCCAGAGCCCAGCAAGCGAGGTAATGGAAATAGGCTGGAACATCTTCTAAAACACCGCGGTCGACCAACTTGGTAATCAGTCCTGAAAGGGCATTTTCATTGGAGCGCCTTAACTTGTGTAGCTCCTCTACCTGATCAGCCACATCACCAGACTCAAGCAAACGATCCTCAAGCTGTTGAATCAAGCGATCTAGTTTTGGGTTTTCGAGCCTAGCTTCAAAATAAGACTTGGCCGCCGCACCAGAATCACCCTCTTCCGCCCGCTTTATGCCTTTGGTCAGACTTTGAGTGATATTACGTTCATAATCTAAAATGATTCGTATCAGAATTTCGTTTTTGGTTAAGAAATGTTTGTATACCGTGCCCTTACCAATCGCTGCGCGAAGGGCAATTTTAGACACGGTGATTCGATCAATACTTTCTTCTAGAAAAAGCTCAACAGCGGCATCAATAATACGCTGCTCACGAGCAAGAAATAATTTCTTCTTTTCTCGTATACGATCAGCACTGGCATTATTATTTGGCATCAAATTGTCGACGCAAAAACTAGAGACTGAGGTCTCGGTTACTAGCGCGAATAAATTCACGCTTTAAGTCATCGAAGGTTTGCACAGCTGGAAACTGCGGGAATTCGTTAATGACGTTGTCTGGGGCATGAAACAAAATACCTGCATCAGCTTCAGCAAGCATGGTGGTGTCATTATAGGAATCACCTGCAGCGATGGTTCGGTAATACATGCTCTTAAAGCCCACAATCGCCTGACGCTTGGGGTTAGCTTGGCGCAGCTTATAATCCACTACATTGCCATTGGTATCAGTTTCTAGCTTATGACAGAGCAATGTGGGGTATCCCAACTGCTTCATTAGTGGGCTAGCAAATTCATAGAAGGTATCGGACAAAATAACCACCTGAAATCGCTCGCGCAACCAGTCTACAAAATCTGCCGCACCTTCTAAGGGTGATAGTGTTGCGATCACTTCTTGGATCTCATTTAAGCCCAGACCATGCTGCTTGAGAAGGTCCAAACGATATTGCATTAGCACATCGTAATCTGGCTCGTCTCTGGTGGTCTTTTTAAGCTCTTCAATACCGGTTTTTTCTGCAAACGCAATCCATATTTCAGGAACCAATACACCTTCTAAATCTAAACAAGCAATTTCCACAATAACTCCTCAAAACAATCTATGAGCACTCTACTCAAAATATGATACACCTGCAATTAGCTAAAGCAGGTAAGTTTAATAATTTACCGTCAATTCAATCTACAGATGTTGTACCGATTAATGTTGGTTTTTGATACAATAGCAAACTTGCAATATTCGTCTTCGGAACAGTTTCCGAATTTAATAATTCAGTTAATTAAAGCCTAAAATAACTATGAATGATTCAATTAATATTACAGATATAGAAAGCGAACTCGTCTCAAAAGCACCTCAGCAGATACTACGCCATGCATTAGAAAACCACAATAATATTGCGATTTCTTTTAGTGGTGCCGAAGATGTTGTGCTAATTGATATGGCCCACAAAATACGCTCTGACATTAAGGTCTTTTCTCTTGATACAGGCCGTCTGCACGCCGAAACCTATCAATTTATTGATCGAGTAAGAGATCATTACAATATCGATATCGACATTGTAATGCCAGAAAATGCGGCAGTTGAAGCACTGGTTAAAGAAAAAGGCTTATTTAGCTTTTACAAAGATGATCATAAAGAATGCTGTGGTATTCGTAAAATATCGCCTCTACGTCGTCATTTACATACATTGGATGCATGGATTACTGGTCAACGAAAAGATCAAAGCCCCGGCACTAGAGCCAATGTACCGGTTATTCAGGATGATCAATTTTTTGCTAAAGAAGGCGCGACATTAACCAAATATAACCCGTTATCCGATTGGTCGTCGCAACAGGTATGGGATTACATACGTGCTTTCGAAGTACCTTATAACGAACTCCATGAACGTGGATTCGTCAGCATCGGTTGTGAGCCATGCACACGCCCTACGGGGCCTGGCCAACATGAACGTGAAGGTCGCTGGTGGTGGGAAGAAGCTACTAAGAAAGAATGTGGACTACACGAAGTCAATCTAGAATCTAAATAGCTTCCAATACTTCTTTTATAGCCTACCAGCGAAAAACTGCTAGGCTATAAAACAGGTAAATTAAGGGTTGAAAAGAACGCCTCTCGTTCTTCTCTGTTTGGCATAGCCATGACCCGATCAATAACGTCTCGAGTTAAATGTGGCGCAAATGCGGTGATAAAGTCATACATATAGCCCCTAAGATATGTGCCCTTTCTAAAGCCAATACTAGTAACGCTGCTATCAAATAAATGACCAGCTTCGATCGCCACTAAATCATAATCAACCTCCTCATCAAAGGCCATATGCGCCACAATACCGATTCCTAAGCCGAGCCTGACATAGGTCTTGATTACATCGGCATCGGTGGCAGTGAACACCACGTTGGCAGCTAAGTCTTGATCAGCGAAGGCCTCATCAAGTTTTGAGCGCCCAGTAAAACCAAACACGTAGGTAACAATAGAATATTCAGCAACATCAGCTAATGAAACCGTATCGAGTTTAGCTAAGGGGTGTTCTTTTGGAACCAAGATACAACGATTCCAACGATAACAAGGCATCATAATCAAATCTGAAAAAAGCTCTAAGGCTTCGGTGGCAATAGCAAAATCTACAGCACCCTCTGCAGCTTTTTCTGAAATTTGCACCGGCGTTCCCTGATGCATATGTAAGCTGACCTTTGGATATTGATGAATAAAATCCTCAATGACTTTTGGCAGCGCATAACGAGCCTGCGTATGAGTTGTGGCTATATCAAGACTTCCAGAGGTTGGGCTATTGTGTTCTTGTGTTAGCTGCTTAATGCCTTCAACCTCACGAAGAATATTACCTGCAACCGCCAAAATTTCCTGACCTATGGGTGTTACTTTCGTAAGGTGCTTGCCACTTCGCGTGAAAATCTCTACGCCTAACTCGTCCTCAAGCAACCGTATTTGCTTACTGATACCCGGTTGTGAGGTATATAGACTGGCAGCAGTGGCTGAGACATTGAGGTTATGGTTGGCCACTTCCCATATATAACGAAGCTGTTGTAATTTCATGAAAATACTCCAAAAATCATGCTGAGCAAGAGGTTTATATTCAATTTAGCTATAAAACTATATAATTTTATTCTTTCTGTGAATAGATGCCAATTGTTAAAGTACCTAGCATCTTAAATGAGCTATTTTTTTTATGATTGATTTTATCTACTTTGTTGGTGCTGGAGCACTGGTCGGGCTTGCTGTCGGGCTCACAGGTGTGGGGGGCGGATCGTTAATGACGCCCTTCTTAATCCTATTCGGATTCCCTTATCATGTGGCTATTGGCACCGACCTTTTGTACGCGGCTATAACCAAAGCCGGCGGCATGGTGACGCATGCACGCCAGAAAACTATTGAATGGCGCATTATGGGCTTGCTTGCCCTTGGCAGCATTCCCGCATCATTACTGACAACCCATTTTTTAAGCCGTGTGTTCGCTGACTCTTCTGGCTATCAATCGATTCTGACGCACAGTCTTGGCATTATGTTAGTACTAACTTCTATAGTTATTATTTTTCGCGGCCGTTTGAAGCATAGAGAAACCCCAGCAGTCGCTACTCATCGAAAATCCTCTGACATTATTGTAGTTATTGCCGGTTTATTTTTGGGTGTCTTTGTTACCCTATCATCGGTGGGTGCTGGTGCCTTTGGCGCTGCGGTATTAATGCTACTTTACCCCTACTTAAAGACCATTAGGATTGTAGGTACAGATATTGCCCATGCTGTACCACTAACTCTAATCGCTGGATTAGGTCATTATATTGTTTTGGGGAATGTTGATTTAGTGCTTCTAGCAAGTCTTCTGATAGGCTCTTTACCGGCCATACATTTTGGTACTAAACTAGCAAAACGTATGCCCAGTGATTTATTACAAACAGGTATCGCTCTTATTCTTCTCGGTTTGGGTATTAACTTTATTGTAAGCTAAGTATCCGAGGTCTCATTAGCCACCCCATGGGGCACATGTCCGGTTGCAACATGCTCACTGGCTGAGGTGCAATGTACCTGCTGGTCGTCAAAGAACACGTCCGCAGCAAATGACTTTAAGAAATCGCCTTTACTCAGGCCACCCAAAAATAGGCTTTCATCAATTCGCACATTCCATTCGCGCAAAGTGCGAACAACACGTTCATGGGCCGGCGCTGCTCGCGCTGTAACCAAGGCCGTGCGGATAGGACATTCACCTGTAGGGAATTCTGACTGCAAGCCCTGAAGTGCCTCTAAAAAGCTTTTAAAGGGACCTGCATCCATGGGTTGACGGGCGGAATTCTTTTCATTTTCAGTGAAGGCATCTAAGCCCTGCTCTTTGAATATACGCTCTGATGCATCACTAAATAATACCGCATCACCATCAAAGGCAAACCTCAATTCTTCTGAATCCTTAGTCGCCCTTTGGGATGGCAGTAAGGTCGCTGCCGCCATGTCATTGTTTAATGCGTTTCTAACATCGGCGGCGTTGGTGGATAAGAAGAGATGGCAGGCGAATGCAGAAACATAGCGATAAGGGCTGTCACCACCAGAAAAAGCCGCTCGAGTAATCTTTAAGCCATGATGCTCTATAGAGTTAAATACCCGTAAACCAGTATCCGCAGAATTTCTCGATAAGAGTATTATTTCTACCCTAGGCTCTCCGCCAAGCTTTTCATTGATTCTAAGCAACTTGGACGCCAGAGGGAATGCCTCACCGGGCTCTAGGATATCGTCTTCGTGCTGACGCTGATATTCCGCGTAGGCCTCAATCCCTTGCTTTTCATAGATATCGTGGGATTCTCGCATATCAAATAAGGCGGTTGAAGAAATAGCAATAACAAGCTTTGGCGATGATTGAGGCATAGGGATTAACTTTTATTTTCTACTGTATTGTCAGCTGACTGTTGATAGTACTGACGAGTTAACTTAAATACCACCGGCGATAAGAGCAATAGAGCGATTAGATTAGGGATCGCCATCATTCCATTTAAGGCATCTGACATTTTCCACACTAAGCCAAGACTCATTTGCGTGCCGAGAAATATACCTACCACCCAAAGAACTCTAAAGGGTAAAACCACCTTGGGTCCTAATAAAAATTGAGCACAGCGTTCACCATAATAACTCCATCCCAGCATAGTGGTAAAAGCAAACAGCGCAATACATAGAGACAGAATATCACCGCCGAAAGGTAGTGACGAATCAAATACCTGCAACGTCATGGCCGCACCCTGAAGGTCAGAATTCCAGACATCCGTTACTATCAAAACTAAACCCGTCATGGTGCAAATAATCAATGTATCTATGAAGGTGCCTAGCATAGCTATAGTGCCCTGCCTTACTGGGCTATTAGTTGCCGCCGCGGCATGGGCAATTGGCGCTGAACCCAAACCAGATTCATTGGAAAAGATGCCTCTCGACACACCCATACGTAAAGCCAACATCACAGTGGCACCAGCAAAGCCCCCAGTAGCCGCCGTACCGTTAAAGGCACTGTCCACAATAAATACCAATGCTGCGGGTATTTCAGGTAAATTCATTAACAAGATAAGCAAAGTCGAAACCAAATAAATCACCGTCATTAACGGCACCAGTTTACCTGCTACCTGAGCAATACGCTGAATACCGCCGAGTAAAACTAGCGCCACCAACAAGGCCATCACCAAGCCACTGGCAACGGTGGGAATTTGAAAGTTATTAAGTAACACCTGAGAAACTGTATTGGACTGCACCGTATTGGCCAAACCGAAACCGGCAAGAGCACCAAACAAGGCAAACAAAAATGCTAGGGGCTTCCAGCGTTTACCCAGACCATTTTTAATGTAGTACATAGGGCCACCGACCTTTTTCCCCGCCGCATCAGTTTCACGATAATTAACCGCTAATACTGCCTCAGCATACTTGGTCGCCATGCCAACTAATGCTGTACACCACATCCAAAATAAAGCGCCAGGGCCACCAATACCTATAGCCGTCGCAACCCCCGCTATATTACCGGTACCCACAGTTGAGGATAGCGCTGTCATTAAGGCATTAAAGGGACTTATTTCACCCTCACCGCTAGCTTTTCGACCTTTTAAAAGCTGCTTAAAAGCATAGGGAATACGGGTAATTGTCATACCACGTAAACCAATGGTTAGAAAAATTCCGGTACCCAAAAGCAGGGTCAGCATAATTGGACCCCATACCAAGCCATTTATAGCATCAATAGTTTGCTCGAATACTGACATGGTTTTTACTCCCCGAAGCTGTTAAGGCTTATTAAATCATTGCAATGATTAAAACCTATTATAGATAGAAAAGAAAACCAAAAAAATGCCCCAGTAAAAATACAGGGGCATTTAATGAATTCCAGTTTAAAAACTGAAATAACGGGCCTTTACTTAGATAGCCTTAATGGTTCCTTTTGGAAGCACTGCGTGAACAGCCACGCGCTGGAACTTTAGTTCTTGACCGTTACCGGCTTCAAGCACCATATACTCAGCATCTAATTTAGAAATCTTACCTAACAGACCACTGGAAAGAACAACTTCGTCACCCTTAGATAGAGAGCCAATAAGATTGTTATGTTCTTTTTGACGTTTCTGTTGCGGTCTTATCATTATGAAATACATAAAAATAAATAAACCACCAAACATAATGAAAGTGAAAAGTGGGCTTGGTTCAGCCTGAGCTGCTGCATCTGCGTAGGCATTTGAAGAAAATAACATAATAGACTTCCTTTACTGGTTTTAAATTAAATGATTAGCTGTTTTCGAGATTAGATTTAATCCAATCCAAAACATCTTGATCATGAGTTTTTGTTTTAACTTTTTCCATCACCATGGCAATGGCACCCTGTTTATTAATCACAAAGGTTGAGCGTATAACGCCCATATATTCGCGACCCATAAACTTTTTAAGGCCCCAGGCACCAAATGCTTCAGTGACTCCATGATCCTCATCTGACAGCAGATCGAAATTAAGTTCCTGTTTGTCCTCGAACTTAACTAAACGATCAACTGAGTCAGGGCTAACCGCTAACACTACAGTATCAACCGCTGCAAATTCATTTTTAGCATCGCGAATTCCACAAGCCTGAACCGTACAGCCCGGTGTCATTGCTTTTGGATAAAAATACACAACCACATTCTTCTTACCTACATAGTCAGCAAGGGTAATAGTTTTACCACGCTGATTAAGTAAACTTAAAGATGGGGCCTGTGTTCCAACCTGAGCAAATGCCATAATAAATACCTTTCGTTTTAGCTAGATTAGCCTATCTTACCGCTATGGCAAAAGATGGGCTACACCCTCTTTTTCTTCATTGAGCTCATTTTCAGTTGCAGTCATCTTTTCACGAGAAAAATCACTGATCTCCAAACCTTGAATTATCTTCCAGTCGCCATCTTGGCAAGTACATGGGAATGAATAGATCAAACCCTCAGTAATTCCATAGCTACCATCACTGTAGACACCCATACTAACCCAATCATTAGCATCTGTCCCTAGAGCCCATGAATTCATGTGGGCGATAGCAGCATTTGCAGCAGAAGCAGCACTAGATGCGCCACGGGCTTTAATAATAGCAGCACCGCGCTGTTGAACGGTTGGAATAAATTGATCTTCATACCATTGATGATCAACTAAATCGATAGCTAATTTGCCATCAACCGTCGAATGATGAATGTCAGGATACTGTGTCGCTGAATGGTTACCCCAGATAGTCATCTGTTTAACTTCGTTAATGGTCTTGCCCGCCTTGTCAGCAATCTGGCTCATCGCGCGATTGTGGTCCAAACGCGTCATAGCAGTAAATTGACGTGGGTTGATACTAGGCGCATTGCGCTGAGCAATTAGGGCATTAGTATTAGCAGGGTTACCTACCACCAAAACTTTAATCGCAGGATTAGCATGATCATTGATCGCTTTACCCTGAGCGGAGAAAATTGCCGCATTGGCTTCTAGTAAATCTTTACGCTCCATACCTGGGCCGCGGGGACGCGCGCCTACCAGTAAGGCAAATTCTGAATCTTTGAAAGCTACTTCCGCTTGATCGGTGCAAACAACACCAGCCAGCAGTGGGAAAGCACAGTCTTCAAGCTCCATAGCAACACCCTTAAGCGCTTCTAGAGCAGGTGTGATTTCAAGCATTTGTAAAATAACAGGTTGATTAGGGCCTAACATCTCGCCAGCAGCGATACGAAATAATAAGGAATAACTAATCTGTCCTGCAGCACCAGTAACAGTGACACGAACGGGTGAAGTCAAAGTATATCTCCAAAAATTTGTTTGTCGTAAGTGAAGCTAAAATAGCAGGTTTTAACAGCGCAGTATTATAGTGTTACCAACATCAAAGCACCATAAAAACTCTATCTAAGATCCTTGCGATTATTAAAAAAGGTTTTAACCGCAAAGGTCAACATAAACCGCTTTCATTTCTGCGTAGAGATCATCTTTAAAAGTCACCGCTGATGTATCTAATACAGCCACGATCTCAACCAGATGTTCGTTATCTTCTTTGCCACCCCATTGCTTGTGGTAACTACCATCCTGGTAACCGTGATCCTGCCTAAAGAAGTTAAGAACATTCTTACCCACATAGGCGATATAAAGCTGGTCAAACTGCATATTGATGCCTTTAACCAGACCCACAAAACCATTGAGATCAAAATCTTTAGTGGTTAATGTGTTGGTGGTAAAGGATTCAAGATTTTCAGCGAAATCACCAGAGGCCTCATTTTCAGCAAAGGCTTTAACAACCGCATCACAAATAGTTTCTTGGGTATGACCCTTTAGAAGCAATAGGCTTAGGCCAAAATGCCAAATATCAACTAGCTCAAGAGCAATTTGATTGACATCGGGTTGCTGTTTTTTCCACCACTTCCAGCCGTGATGATCGAGTAATTCAGCACATTCGATCCAAATGGCACGGTACCATTCAAAATTCTGTTCACGCCAGTCCTTGTTAACCTTGGCATTCATGCTGTCTTGTAGCTCTAACATTGTTGCAATCTGTTGTTTCATTTTGAGTCCTTAAGCGCGAACAAATCCATTCGCAGTTTTTTCATTTCCAATGGTTGTATTTGGGCCGTGGCCAGTAACCACAACCGCATCATCATCTAGCGTGTAAATTCTATCTTTGATCGATGTAATAATCTGATCAAAATCGCCTCCCGGCAAATCAGTTCTACCTATACTGCCCAAGAACAATGTGTCACCGGCAATTAAGGTTTTATATTGTTCGAACCAAAAGCACACTGAGCCCGGCGTATGACCCGGGGTGTGAATCGCAACACCACCACAGCAATCAAGGGCCTGATCATCCTTTAAATATTGGTCGGGTTCCGGTAAGGATACGCTAGGTACGCCAAACATTGCACACTGTTGCTCTACCATGTCCCATAAAAAATGATCTGACTCGTGCAAATAGATAGGGGCATCGGTTGCCTTTTTAATCTCACCCGCCGCCAAAATATGATCTAGGTGCGCATGAGTATGAATAATTGCCGTAACCTTAAGATTAAGCTCATTAATTAAAGCCATTATCTGGTCGGCATCGCCACCGGGATCAATCACTAAGGCGCGACCTGAAAGCCTATCCCCAATGATCGAGCAATTACATTGCAAGGGCCCTACGGGAAAGGTTTTAATAACAAACTGAGATTTGTTTTCCTGTTGTTCAGACATACAGTATCTCTTGATTTATAAATTATTTATTAATTTGAAAAAGCTTATAAAAATTATTCGTGGTGGCCTCAGCCAACTCTTCAATACTTATATTCTTAATATCTGCCACACATTGAGCAACCTCATACACATACTGCGGCTCATTCTGCTTGCCACGATAAGGAATGGGCGCCAACCATGGCGAATCTGTCTCAACCAGTAATCTATCCAATGGGATTTTCTTGACGACTTCACGTAAATCACCGGCATTTTTAAAAGTGACTATACCCGAAAAGGAAATGTAAAAACCGAGATCCATGGCATCTTTTGCCATCTCCCAAGTTTCTGTAAAGCAATGCAGTACGCCTGCTGAATCAGAAGTATATTGATTGAGTAAGCTAGTGGTTTCCTCACGCGCCTCACGGGTATGCACAATAACCGGCTTGGCGATTTCTTTGGAGGCCAAAAGATGATTAATAAAGCTTTCATGTTGCCAATCATAAGATTCAGCGCTGTAGTGATTATCTAGTCCAGTTTCGCCTATGGCCACAACCTTAGAGTTTTGCGCCAAAGCTACTAACTGCTCAACACTAGGCATGGGTTGCTGTTCATCTTGCAATGGATGAACCCCAACAGAGGAATATATATGATTATATTTGGCTGTTATTTCGGTTAAAGATTGAGAGCTTTCTAAATCCACAGCAACCGTTAATAAATTGGAAACACCACGCGCCTGCGCGTCGGCAATAACTGCCTCGAGACCGCCTTCTCTATCGGCAAGTTTTAAACGATCCAGATGACAATGTGAGTCAACGAGCATGCTATACCTTCAACCTATTTGAAATTAACGCTTTTGAAATATTTGAGTCCATTCTATAAATAACTCTTCCCAAAGTAACTGAGTATTTAAAGTAGAACTGGATAAAAGCCAAGATCTTGCAGTGATTAATTTATCCGTAAAATTAAACAGTGCGGGATTCGGGTTATTCTTAAGTTCACCAACTATTAAACGATGAGCATAGCCAAGCATCCAAGTAATCACATCCTCAGGACGGTACTTCTGGCAAGCCTGCGCTGCCGCTAAGGGACTTTCTGCTGACTGTCGAAGCTTATCGAGCAAACCCTCAACATGTTTTAGATGTTCGAGACCGCCAGATTGAATATAGTCCAGAGCCAACATAGGCTGACCATTGGCAATGGTTAGCACTTCGTTTACATCAATGTCGCCATGTGTATTATTTTCAGATAGCCAGCTAAGCGCCATATCATGCGAGGGTGACAGCAAAGACTCAATCTGACAACGACTACGAACCGTGGTTGGAACACGGCTAAGACGATGAGACACTAAAATCATTAGGGTATTAGCCTCTGGTTCCTCTAAGCTCTTAAGTAAGGCATTAGAAGCGGCTATATTCATAGCCTCAGCAGGTGCGATTACAACCACTTTCCAACCGCCCTGTTGGGCTGTTTTAGCAACATTAACGCAGAGTTTTCGAATCTGATCGATTTTTATGGGTTTACCCTGCTCTTCCGGTTCAATTTCAAAAAGATCCGGATGTGTGCCCGCCGCAATTAACTGACAAGCCTTACAACGGCCACAGGGCTTGCCCTGTTCGACATGTAAACAGAGTAAACGATAGGCCATGGCCTTAGCCAACTCCTTAGCACCTATGCCATCGAGGGCATTAATCATTAAGGCATGAGGTAGCCGTTGCTCAGAAATACGTCGATCAAATAGCGACCAAAATTCTGTTTGCCAGGGTAAGGGTAAATATGCAGCAGATGCCATGGGGCTAAGCCTTTTTCTGCTGTTGCATAAATTGCTCAAGTACGTCAGAAATCTGTTGCTGAACCTCTGCCAAGGGCAGTGAAGCATCAATAATTTTATAGCGATGAGGCTGATCGTTGGCCATAGCCAAATAAGCTTGGCGAACACGATTAAAAAAATCGGTCTGCTCTAATTCAAAACGATCCGGCTCACTTCTTTGACCCGCGCGCTCAAGGCCCTGTTCTACAGAAATATCTAAGATTAAGGTGAGGTCTGGACGCATTTCCCCCTGTACCATGGTCTCAAGGGTAGAGATCAATTGATTGCCCATCTGGCGGCCTGCGCCCTGATAGGCATAGGTTGCATCGGTAAAACGGTCACAGAGTACCCAGTGTCCAGAAGCTAACTGAGGCTCGATAAGCTGCTCTATATGCTGAGCTCTTCCGGCAAACATCATCAATAATTCAGCTGTACTGCAAACCGCTTCATCTCTGTTAGCCAGTAGCAACTGTCTTATTTCTTCGGCTAGCGGAGTACCACCGGGCTCACGAGTGTTTACAAAAGGAATAGACTGATTGCTTAACCACTGCTTAATAAATTCAATATTGGTGGTTTTGCCTACCCCTTCAGTACCCTCAATGGTAATAAACTTGCCTCTCATAAACGTTCAGCTCTTATTTGAATTATTGGGGTGCAGACTGATAGTCGGATACACGTTTTTCAATTTGGTAATATCGTACCGCCTTTACGTGCTGAGCGATAGTATCAGAAAACTGATGACTACCATCGCCACGGGCCACAAAATAGTAACTGCTACCCTGAAGAGGATTTAACGCGGCTTTAATGGCCGCAGAGCCAGGCATTGCAATAGGAGTTGGTGGTAAACCACTAATCCTGTAGGTATTGTAAGGAGTTAACTGAACAAGATCTTTTTTACGCAGATCACCATCGTAATTATCACCTAGGCCATATATCACTGTAGGGTCAGTCTGTAAGCGCATACCCTTTTCAAGACGTCTAACGAACACCCCTGCTATGGCTCTTCGCTCTTCCGCGCGACCTGTTTCCTTTTCAATAATAGAAGCCATAATAAGTGCCTCATAGGAAGACTGATAAGGCAGCTCCTGGTTTTTTTGTTGCCAAGCGTTTTTTAGCTCAAGCTGCATACGGGCATGAGCTTGGCCCAATATATCAGCAAGCTTATCCTGCTTAGTAAAATTATAGGTATCAGGGTAAAACCAGCCCTCTGGATGAGCAAGATCAATCCCCGATTGTTGAAGAATGTCAGCGCTAGATTGATCCTTCAAATAAGCGAATTGTTCAAAGCTCGCCAAATGATTAATCCATTGTTTAAAAGACCAACCCTCAGGAAAAGTAACACTTCGACTGACCACTAGCCCGCGAGAGAGCTTATCTAAGATACTTAGCGCACTGTCACCGACAACCACCTGATACTCACCGACCCTAATGTTCTGTTGCTTTGAAACAAGCGCCCAAGCCCTGAGTAGCTTTGGATAATCGATAAGGTGTTGATCGGCAAGATGACCACTGATTTGATTAAGATTACTACCCTTTGCAACCTCAAAAATATACTGATCGGTATCATGAACCTCAAAATAGTCCAGCGGTCTATCTAAAACATAAAAAACAGACGAAACTAAAACGCAGAGTATTAATGCAAGTAACGCAAAAATGCGTACAAATTGACAACCGAGGTGTTTAATCATTGATATTGAGGATAAAGTTCAATTAAGGTCTCGCTCAGCATAAGGCTTTGTTGATCTAAGGGCAAAGTCATTAATAATTGGTCATCATTACCGTAAACAGAATTAACCCTTAAAATGCCTCTTACCGAGTTACAGAGCAGGATTTGCTGAGCGTCGAGTAATGTATCGCGATTAATCGCTTTAACAGAGACCCTGATATCACAGGCAGGGAAAACCTTTTCAATTAACAGCCCACGCATCACGCCCGATACACCGGACTGGTCTAGATCAGGCGTTAGCCATTGCCCATCCTTGGTTTTAACAAAAATATTAGCGGATGTAGCTTCGATAACATCACCAGCTTCAGTGAACATTAATCCATCCTGATATCTATTATGAGACCATTCACTTCTCGCCATCACCTGATCGAGACGGTTAAGGTGCTTAACCCCAGCTAAGGTTGAGCCTGTTCCTAGTAAATGCCTGCATAATTTTATATCAATACCCTGCACACGTTGATGGGCAATGTCGTCTGGCATCGGGGTATAGCTATAAATAAGGGTAGGTACGATTTTAAGCGGCATAGCATAGCCACGCCCTCCATTACCCGCAGTGAGAATAATTTTAACAATACCAGAGGTAATAGCTTGAGCTGATAGGGTTTCTATAAAAACCTTAAGGTAATGATCAATATCATCATTAGCCACAGAGATACCCATCAGTTGGCTATCCTGAATCAGTCGCGACAGATGTCTATCCAGTAAAGGAATGCTGGAGTCAGATAAGCCCATAGACTCAAATAGACCATGCCCATAGGCAAGCCCACGATCATCTAACAGGCTAATAGTCAGATCGCCAACAGGTTGGGGCTGACCATTTATGTTGAAAAGAATATTAGGTTTCGTCATAGCTAAGTAATCTAAACCAAATATGAGCATTATGACAAATATTGCGCCCATAAAAAAACCGCCCCCTATTGGGAGCGGTTTTAGTATTCGGAATTAACCGTTGGCTTGGATGTAGTCTACTGCATCCTTAACTGTAGCGATCTTCTCGGCATCTTCATCCGGAATCTCAGCATCAAATTCCTCTTCAAGGGCCATAATCAACTCTACGGTGTCCAATGAATCCGCACCTAGGTCTTCTACAAAAGATGAAGTTGATTGGATATCTTCTTCTTTAACGCCGAGCTGTTCAGCAACCATTTTAATTACGCGTTCTTCAATGTTACTCATCGTTGTATCTCTCCTATCAAGGATTCAAAGGTCTTAAATTTAAAATCAAGAAAATTCTTAATTTCGAAAATCAATATGTTCTGGGCGCGCATTTTACCTCACAAATATTAAAATACTAGTGCACCAAACAAAAAAAATTACATTTTAGTGATATTTGGTCACTAAGCCATGTACATTCCACCATTTACATGGATAGTTTCGCCAGTAATATAGCCTGCTGAATCACTCACTAAAAAGCAAACAACCGAAGCGATTTCATTGGGATCACCCAATCGCCCTAAAGGCACCTGACTAAGCATAGTCTCTTTATGGGTATCCGATAAATCTTTTGTCATATCAGTGGCAATAAAACCGGGCGCTACTGTATTAACAGTAATTCCTCTAGAGCCAATTTCTTTAGCCAAGGACCTAGCAAATCCAGCAACACCGGCCTTAGTGGCAGAGTAATTAGTTTGACCGCCATTACCCATAGAACCCACTACCGAACTAATATTAACGATACGGCCCCAGCGAGCTCTAGTCATTGGCTTTAAGCAAGCCTTAGAAAGACGAAAAATTGAAGAAAGATTGGTATCAATAACATCAAACCACTCATCATCTTTCATTCTCAGTAAAAGGTTATCTTTGGTGATACCTGCATTATTAATAAGCACGGTAGGCGCACCATATTTTTCACCCACCTGCTCAAGTAGACCGCTAATTGATTGGCTATCAGTCACATTAAGCACCATTCCAGCACCCTCTATGCCCTGATCCTTAAAGCGCTGATCAATTTTTTCAGCACCCGACTCCGATGTCGCAGTACCAATAACGGTATAACCTTGATTACCTAGCTGATCTGAGATAGCAGCACCAATACCTCGGCTGGCTCCAGTTACTAGGCATACTTTATTTTCTGTTGTCATAATGACTCCTTTGGACTATTTAGTTGCTAACGCAGCGGTAAAATCAGCGACGTTATCCGTGGCTAAAGACGATATCTCTCGATCAATACGCTTTGACAGGCCACTTAATACTTTTCCTGGGCCACATTCTATCAGGGTTGTGGCTCCATTGTTTTTTAATTGATTAACACAGTCAACCCACTTCACTGGGCTATAAATTTGCTCAAGCATTAGTGCCTTAATGGTTTCAGGGTTAGACTCTGTCTTGGCATGAACATTATGAACAACCGGCACCTGTGGTGCGCTAAAAGTCACTGAATTCACTAAATCGGCTAAGTTGTCCGCCGCCGGCTTCATTAATGAGGTATGAAACGGCGCACTCACCGGTAGAGGTAATGCACGTTTTGCCCCCGCAGCCTTACAGGCATCCATTGCCGCTTCAACCGCCCCATTAGAGCCCGCAATAACCACCTGACCCGGCGCATTAAAATTCACCGCATCAACCACACCCAAGCTCTGAGCATTTGAACAGGCGTCCAAAATAGCCTGATCTTCAAGACCAATAATAGCTGCCATTGCGCCCTCACCCACTGGCACAGCCTGCTGCATAAACTGACCGCGAGCACGAACAATCTTTAAGGCATCAGCGAAATCTACTACACCAGAACAAACCAAAGCCGACCATTCACCCAAACTGTGGCCAGCCATCTGGCTAGGCGGAGTACCATTATGCTCATTCCACAAACGCCAAATAGCAACGCTAGATGCAAGTAGAATAGGCTGAGTGCGCTCAGTGAGGTTTATTTGCTCCTGTTCACCCTGCTGAATAAGCTCCCACATATCATAGCCCAAGACATCCGAAGCCTCATCAAACGTCTGTTTGATAAGTGCATGATCTTGAGCTAGCTCAGAAAGCATACCAATTTTTTGCGAACCCTGACCGGGGAAGACAAATGCAATGTGACTCATAAGTAAGATTCTCTAAATAATTAAATTTTATTGATGTTGTTTTTCTAAAATGGGTGCCAAAGCTTTCGGTAACTGATGACGCGCAGCATTGATACCTCTGTGTAAGGCAGCAGTAAAACCTTCCACATCAGCAGCGCCATGGCTTTTAACTACGACCCCATTCACACCCAGTAAATAGGCTCCATTAAAGAGCGATGGCTGTATCGAAGAATTTAAACCTGACGAAAGCAAATTTGAAAAGAATCGCAAAAAACTG
>Ga0213863_10000698_pt1 | contig 24947 bp, 26 predicted proteins | sample PICome_8_FD_160128 | JGI IMG/M metagenome (GOLD analysis project Ga0213863, IMG submission 160128) | Coastal seawater microbial communities near Pivers Island, North Carolina, United States - PICO497 | ecosystem: Environmental > Aquatic > Marine > Coastal | place: USA: North Carolina... | reverse complement strand
TCCCGAGCCTGTTGTTGATGCTATCTGGGCATTTGTGGGTGTTTATTTGGCGATCTTTTATCTGATGGTGCTGCTGTTACTGGCAGCCGGTTTGGACTATGTTACAGCCTGGTCGGCCACGGCAGCATCATTGAACAACCTCGGCCCCGGGCTTGGTGCTGTCGCCACCAATTACGCAGATCTGGGTAGCTTTGCGAAGTGGGTGCTCTGTTGGGGCATGCTGCTGGGTCGATTAGAAATATTTACTCTGCTTGTGCTGTTTACCCCAACATTTTGGAAGAACTAGCTGTCGGCTCTAAATTAGCTGTTGGCACTCCACTTAAGCTGTTTCTCAATCGCTTCAATCATCATGCCGGCAACATCTTTTTCCGTTGCCGTTTCAATGCCTTCGAGGCCCGGAGAGGAATTTACCTCCAGTAATAGTGGGCCAGTTTTTGAGCGAATCAAATCTACGCCGGCCACAGCAAGGCCCATGGCCTTAGCCGCTTTAACCGCCAAACGCCGCTCTTCCGTCGTTGCACGAACTACCGAGGCATGTCCCCCCTGATGAATATTGGCGCGGAATTCTCCCGGTGCGGCGGTGCGTTCAATAGCCGCCTTCACTTTGCCATTAATCACAAATAGCCGCAGGTCTTTACCGTTGGCCTCTTTAATAAATTCCTGCACCAGCAAGTTGGCTTTAACCGACTTAAATGCATTAATCACACTCTGTGCCGCTTTTTTGGTCTCAGCTAAAACGACACCTCGGCCCTGGCTGCCCTCAAGCAATTTAACAATCAGCGGTGCGCCGCCAACCATTTCAATCAACTCGTTGGTGTCAATAGGGGAGTTGGCAAAGCCAGTCAATGGAATATCCAAGCCACTTTTAATCAGCAGCTGCAGCGAAAACAACTTGTCCCTAGACTGACTGATTGCCAGAGAACTATTTTGGGTATAGACGCCCATACTCTCAAACTGCCGGGTTAGGGCACAGCCATAAAAAGTCGCACTGGGCCGAATGCGCGGAATCACCGCATCCATATCACTGATCACATGACCACCGCGATAATGGACTTCAGGCATTTGGTCATCCAGCTTCATATAGCAGTCTTTAATATTATAAAAAACCATCTCATGGCCGCGCTCTTCACCCGCTTCCATAATGCGCTGGTTGCTGTAGAGATCTGGATTGCTGGCAAGCACACCAATTTTCAAACCCCCTTTAGCGGTTGGGGTAATGCCGTACATCTCACGCAATTCAAGGTCACTGATGCGCCCAAGGCTCATACTTTCAGAGGGATCTACCAGCACTCGGCCAGTCATTGCCTCACGGCCTAGCAACATCCGATAGCCCATGCTGTCCCGATTGCTGAGCGTCAGCTCAATATCCCATATTTGATCGCCCAGGCGCATGGGCACTTTGATCACATAACGCTTTTCGCTGGCACCACTGGTATTTTTGACCATACGCCGGTCAACCACTGGGGCTTCACAGCGCAGAGACACCTTGCGATTGTTCTGCAATGGATGCACATCAAACGACACCCAAGCCACACCGCCTCGTTTGAATGCATGAATATTAAATGCATGCAGCGCAGAGGTCTTGGCGCCAGAATCAACCCGCACCTTGATGGCGGGTATACCCAGCTGAGAAATAGCGCACCATTCCTCGCTGCCAATAATCATTTTTTCAGCGGCTGTTGAGTTCATTTTTGTTTCCGCGCCTCGTAATAGGCTTCTTCTGATATACCGTGGTAGGCCTTGGCCTGTTCCTGGAATGCTTTAACTGACTCAGCAATACGCCGAGAGATGTCATTATCCTGCGCCAGTTCTGCAACAACTTCCTCAGACAATCGGCGCAATTGGGCAACCACATCGTCTGGTAACTTACGTAACTCCACGCCATGAGTCTCTACCAACTCAACCAGCGCAGTATTATTGCGCGCCGTGTATTCATCGAGCATATCCTGATTCACCGCCCTTGCCGCATTCTCAACAATGGCTTGTAGGTCTGCGGGAAGGGACGCGTAGGCCTCTTTGTTAACGATCAATTCCAGTATCGGGCCGGGCTCGTGCCAACCGGGGTAATAATAGTATTTAGCCACTTGGTGAAAACCAAAGGCCAAATCATTGTAGGGGCCTACCCATTCGGTGGCGTCGATAACGCCAGTCTGCATCGAAGTATAAAGCTCACCCCCAGGCATGGTGACAGACACACCGCCAGCGCGAGTAATTACGTCGCCGCCCAATCCAGGAATGCGCATTTTAAGGCCTTTAATATCTTCCATTGAATTAATCTCACGATTAAACCATCCAGCCATCTGCACGCCAGTGCTACCGCCTGCAAAAGGAACCAAATTAAACGGCGCATAGAGTTCACGCCAAAGCTCCAGACCACCGCCATAATGCAACCAGCCGTTCATTTCCTGAGCATTGAGGCCAAAGGGCACAGAGGTATAAAAAGCCGCAGCTTTGGCTTTTCCGGTCCAGTAATAAGCGGCGCCGTGGCCCATCTCTGCTGTGCCCTGACTCACTGCGTCAAAAACCTCAAAGGCTGGCACTAACTGCCCAGCACCAAAGACTTTAACTTGCAGACGGCCATTGCTCATGGCCGCGACTCGTTTGGCAAAGTTTTCAGGTGCCGTGCCCAAACCAGGATAATTTTTTGGCCAAGTGGTAACCAACTTCCACTTGTAGGTTTTCTGCTCTGCGCCAGAACCTGCGCCCGCGCTATCCGGAGCCGGCTCACCACAACCGAGCAACAACAGTGACAGCATCGCAATACTGATCATGCGCATGATTTTCTCCTCTCGAAAGACTGCTTTTTTTATAAATTAAATAGCCATCAAATTAGCTGAGGCCAAAATTAATATTTTTGTTCCCGCTTGCTCAAAGCTCACATGAACCCGAGCGCGAGGGCCATTGCCCTCAAAATTCAAAATCACACCTTCGCCGTAAACGCTGTGATTAACCTGCTGACCTAGATTAAACCCGGTGGAATCGCCCTGATCCGATTGCAATGAACCCCCGGCATAGCTGGTAGGGCGGGCAATATTATTTTGCAGCCGCACCTCTTCAATCACCTCTTTGGGGATATCACGGACAAAGCGAGACACAGAGTTAAATGACTCGCTGCCATAAATAGAGCGACTTTCAGCAAAGGTGAGATACAGTTTTTCCATAGCCCTGGTAATGCCAACATAGGCAAGGCGGCGCTCTTCTTCCAAGCGCCCAGGCTCATCCAATGACATCTTGTGTGGGAACAAATTTTCTTCCATACCAGCAATAAATACCAGCGGAAATTCAAGACCTTTGGCACTGTGCAATGTCATTAACTGCACCGCATCCTGATCTTCATCTGCCTGCCGATCACCAGCGTCAAGTGCAACTTGGTCCAGAAATTGCGGCAATATTGGCAAGTCATTATCTTCCGCTTCAAAGTTGCGGCAGGCGGTGATGAGCTCCTCTAGGTTTTCCACCCGCGCTTGGCCCCGCTCGCCTTTTTCTCGGCGGTGCATTTCGATTAGCCCACTGTGTTGAATGGCATTCTCTGCCTGCTCAGCCAAAGGCAGTTCATCCAGCTGGCCGCTCATTTCATTGATCAGCTCAATAAACAGAGCAACTGCATTGGTTGCTCGGGCAGCCATGCGTTTTTCAGAGACAATGGCTGCAGCCGCAGACCATAGAGACGTGTCCCGCTCCCGGGCTAGGGCGCGAATAGTTTCTACTGTGCGATCACCAATCCCGCGCGGCGGTACATTGACCACCCGCTCAAAGGCAACATCGTCATGGCAATTAAGCATCATGCGCAGATAGGACAGCGCATTTTTGATTTCTAGGCGCTCATAAAAACGTTGGCCACCATAGATTCTGTAGGGGATATCCGCCTGCAATAACGCAGCTTCCAACACCCGAGATTGGGCGTTGGAGCGATAGAGTATGGCGGAGTCTTCACGGCGATTGCCCTCATTGAACCAGCTCTGCAGCCGATCAGCAATATAGCGCGCCTCGTCATGCTCGTTAAATGCAGCGTAAAGCGCGATGGATTCCCCTTCGCCAGAATCGGTCCACAGTTCTTTACCCAAACGCTCGGCATTTCTGGCAATCACCGCGTTGGCGGCATTCAATATATTGGAGGTAGAGCGGTAGTTCTGTTCCAGCTTGACCGTATGAGTATCAGCAAAGTCACGCTCATAACTGAGGATATTCTCAACCTTGGCTCCACGCCAGCCATAGATAGACTGATCATCGTCACCAACCGCAGTCACAGCACTCACCTTGCCCGCTAGCAGTCTAAGCCAGGCATACTGCACCGCATTAGTATCCTGAAACTCATCCACTAGAATATGCTGAAAACGCTGTTGATAATGCTCTAGTACATCGGGTTTGTTTTTCCACAACTCCAGAGCGCGCAGTAGTAGCTCGGCGAAATCAATAACACCAAGTCGCTCGCAGGTGGCCTCGTACTCCCGGTAGATACGCAGCATAGTGACCATATAGGGGTCGCCTCCCTCTTGAATATGGCCCGCTCGCAAACCCTCGTCTTTTTGCCCATTGATCCACCACTGCGCCTGCTTGGGCGGCCAGCGCTGTTCGTCCAGATCCATGCTGCGCATCACTCGCTTCACCAACCGTAGCTGATCATCGGAGTCAAGGATCTGAAAGTTTTCCGGCAAATTGACATCTTTCCAGTGGGCTTTGAGCAAACGGTGGGCCAGACCATGAAAGGTGCCAACCCACATGCCTCGCAATGACATGCCCAACAGTTCATCGATCCGCTCGCGCATTTCCCTAGAGGCTTTATTGGTGAAGGTCACCGCCAAAATACTGTAGGGGGACAGGCCGTCCACCTGAATCTTCCAGGCAATTCTGTGCACCAATACACGCGTTTTACCGCTGCCAGCGCCAGCCAGTACCAGCAGATGTTTCTTGTCGCTGGTGACGGCTTCTTCCTGGGCGGGATTGAGATTATTAAGTATTGGGGTAACGTCCATAGCATGGCATTTTATAGTAAGTTCAGCGGGAAACTACTCCCTTAGGGCAATTTCTTTTTCCGCTCTCAAACCCTTACTTACACCTGTTAATAACGAACATAAATTGAGCCGCCGTTATTTTTTACTACAAAACTGGCATTATTGGGCTATTTCTTGTAAATTTTTTACATAATTTATCTTTGGCAAATTTATGAAACCAGCTAAGCTCACTCAAACCATTAGCGATACATTGTCTGAACTGCGCAAGTCAGAGCGAAAAGTCGCTGATTTTGTACTCAAGAACCCTCTCAATGTTATCCGCATGCGCATTGTGGATCTGGCTCAGGAAGCTGAGGTGAGTGAGCCTACAGTGGTGCGATTTTGTCGAGCCGTGGGCTGCCATGGTTTTCAGGACTTTAAGATGGCTCTGGCTCAACAGCTGGCCTCGAGTCCAAGTTATGGTCAGATCGCCGTTACTGACACTGACTCTACAAGGGAATATACCCACAAGGTTTTTGACTCTACGGTGGATACCCTACTGAAAGTTCGCGAAAGCCTGGTGCTCGACCGGCTAGAAGCAGCGGTGGCGGCAATCTGCAATGCCAAGCGGGTGGAGTTTTATGGCTTTGGCGCCTCTGCGGCCGTCGCCTTTGATGCACAGCACAAATTCTTCCGACTCCAAATTACCTCGTCGGCCTATTCGGATCCCCATCTGCAAAATATGTCCGCCACCTCATTGCAGGCTGGCGATGTGGTAATTGCTATATCCCAGTCTGGCCGCACCCAAGCTTTACTAGATTCAATGGAGTTAGTTAAAAATGTTGGCGGCTTGGTTATTGCCCTCGCTCCCAGCGGGTCTCCAATTGCTCGCAGTGCTAGCATTGCCATCGAAGTGGACGCCAAAGAAGATATCCAGATCTATACACCACTGTCCTCTCGGATTGCCCACTTGGCCGTTATAGATGTTCTGGCCATTGGTGTGGCCCAAAAGAAAGGCCCACAACTTCAGGAACATTTGCAAAAGCTGCAATCTGGCCTAGCATCCCTACGCCGTAATTAAACCCTGTCGATCTACGTAGGCCTGATTTTGAAACCAGCCTATTTATAGTCTACGTTTAAGCCAATAGTTGTTTTGCCCACCTTGGGTGGGCTGTGACTATTTTAGTTTTTATCAAAAGTATCAAGAATCGTCACAAGCAGTTACCAACACAGGGAAATTGGCCGTCATGGCCATCATTTATTTGCTAGGTAGCACCGCTATGTTAAACGAAGAGGGTAGTACTGAACTTTCAAAATCCGTTGCAAATATTTATCGCGCCACCTTATATGGCGCCGATATTGTTATTGTGGCAGCCGCCGTGATATTTTTTGCCGCATTAGCGCCTGGCGCAATCGCGCTGATTGTATTGGGCGCTGCAGCCCTATTGTTACTATTAGGCACCGTGGCGTTTCGTGCGCTGACCTGTGCTATCCAGGCACATTACGCAGCCAACCCTGCTGGCGCGGCTGCCGCCTATGGCTTTCCAACCTACGCAGCTTTAAAAGCCTCTTGGCCATGGGCCGTCTGCTTAGTTGCCTGTTAGCCAAAAAAGGTGGGCTCAAAGGTTTTGAGCCCACCGTTACTATTTATACTTTATTATTTTTCTTTGAAAATCTGTATGGTTCCATATAAAAACCATACTGCGACAACACACCACCAGAGCATAAAGAACCAATCATTTTTGCCTGTGCCATTCCAGTTGAGCCATTCAAAAGCAAACAGTTCCATCAATAAATCAAAAACCAATAGTGCTATAAAACCTAACAGCCAAACTAGTAAAAAGGTTAATCTCGATTTAAGCATTATTTTGCCTCTAAATTAAACCCATACTGGAAATCTTAGTTACAGAAATATGGCATTAAGGTCTTAATCCTATCCATTCGATAATCACAGATACTTTTAGGGTACTTAATATGTAGCGATTAATTATTTCGCTACACCTTTCTCCGCGACCTCTTCCATATTGACTGCGGCTAGCAGTAACAGACCAGCAAATATGCCTAAGTTTTTAAAGAAATTTTGGGTCTCATGTTTTGCATCAACGCCCTCATAAACATTCCAAAAATCATGTAAATTTAGATTTATTAATAAGACCATCACCGCAAAGCCAAGCGCATAAACGACCACCTGTTTATTCAATAATAATAGAATACTCCCGACAATTTGAACTACAGCTGCAATGGCCAACAGAAAGGGCACCATGATCATATTATGAGTTTCCATAAGGGCTATATGCATATCCCAAGATGTAAACTTGGCAACACCAGGAATAAGAAAGTAAATTGCCAATAGAACACGACTAGCATTGATAAATAACGCTTTCATTCTTTTCTGCTTTTTTATTATTCTAGTTTTTATTGTTCGAATAAAATTGAAAAACGTTAACGTCTATTTTATTAGTTAGCACTTTGTCTTTTTCTAGAAACCAAAACACTAATTTTCTATTTTTCTTTACCCAAGTTAATCAAAGACGTTGTTGCCAATAATACAAGCATCAGTATGGCAAATTCTTTTTCCTCGACAATTGCAACAACGAGAATTGCTGCTGCCCACATAATTGATTGTGAAATTATTGCTTTTTTACCCATTAGACCCTCAATAACAATTTATTTAACCGTAACCGAGTATTTTTAACCCACCCAGTAAAAGTCAAAGAATAAACTTAAAAAAGAATAAGAAAATGATGCCCCACATAATTGCGTTTAAAAAAATTGATCTAATAAAATTTTTTATCTGTGGTTGCACTTTTTTTCCTATATTAATTAATCTAATGAAAATTATTCCACAGTTACGGATTTAGCCAAATTTCTCGGTTGATCAACATCTGTGCCTTTTAGTAAGGCTACATGATAAGAAAGTATCTGTAATGGTAACGTGTAAATAATTGCCTCCAGGCTTTTTGGTACATGGGGCATATCGATAACTGTTATTCCTGGCTCACTAGCGAAGCCTGATTTTCGGTCGGCAAACACAAATAATTGCCCACCGCGGGCTCGAACTTCATGTAAATTTGATTTAAGTTTTTCTAACAATTCATTATTTGGTGCCACGGTAATTACCGGCATATCTTCATCCACTAACGCCAAGGGCCCATGTTTTAATTCCCCTGACGGGTATGCCTCTGCATGGATATAGGATATTTCTTTTAGCTTTAGCGCACCTTCAAGGGCGATCGGATACTGTTCTCCTCGACCTAAAAATAAAGCATGATGTTTATTCGCAAAGGACTCCGATACCTGTTCAATTATTGGCTCTAGGGCAAGTACCTGACTGCAGAGCTCTGGTAACTTGTGAAGATTTTTCACCAAGGTTTTTTCGGTTTTTGGATCTAGTCCATTGTGTTTGGCTACGGCGATTGAAAAGAGCTGTAGCGCCACCAACTGGGTGGTAAATGCCTTGGTGGAGGCTACACCAATTTCTGGACCAGCCATGGTCATAAGTGAAATATTTGATTCACGGACTAATGAGCTATTAGCAACATTACAGATAGCAACAAAACCTAGATAGCCAGTTTCTTTGGCTTTTCTTAGGGCGGCTAATGTATCAGCGGTTTCACCGGATTGGGAAATACTGGCAAATAAAGTGCCTGCGGGAATCGCTACCTTTCGGTAGCGGTACTCACTTGCTACCTCTACCTGACAAGGTATACCAGCATATTCCTCCAGCCAGTATTTGGCGACAAGCCCGGAATGATAGCTGGTACCACAGGCAACAATATGCACCGCTTTTGTTTGGGTGAATAGCTCTTCCGCCTGATAGCCAAATATCGCTGACCGAATATGGTCTTTGTCGATACGGCCATCAAAGGTATGAGCAAGCACCTTAGCCTGCTCAAATATTTCTTTTTGCATAAAGTGCCGATATTGACCTTTGTCCGCGACCTGATCTTTATCGTCTAACTCTTGTAGATTGCGCTTCGCGACCTTCCCTCGACTATCGTAAATTTTGTAGTCATCAGCACTTATTTCAACCAAGTCATCTTCTTCTAAAAAAACAAACCGGTCGGTCACCTGGCGAAGTGCCATTTGGTCGGAGGCAATAAAGTGCTCATCAATTCCAACACCAATCACTAATGGGCTGCCGCTCCGAGCGCCAATTAGGGTGTCAGGCTGATGCTCTGAGATGACGCCCAGAGCATAGGCGCCATCTAAGCGAGCAATGGTTTTTTGCACAGCGCGCCGCAGATCTTTTTCATTTTTAAGATGATGATCAATTAAATGTGCAATAACTTCGGTATCGGTGGCTGATGAGAATAGGTAGCCCGCATCGGTTAATTCGGTACGCAGTACTTCATGGTTTTCAATAATGCCATTGTGCACAACGGACACACCGCCAGAGGTGTGCGGGTGAGAATTATTTGTACTCGGCTCGCCGTGGGTTGCCCACCTGGTATGTGCTACACCAGTGTTACCTGCTACGGGAGCTTGCTTGGCCACGTTTTCTAGTTTGGCGACTTTGCCAATAGTCTTTCTGGTCTGTAATTGGCCATTTTCATCAATGATCGAGAGGCCTGCGGAATCATAGCCGCGATACTCTAACCGGTGTAGGCCTTCAATCAAAATCTTGTAAACATTTCGCTTGGTAGTGGCGCCAACAATTCCGCACATGACTTAGTCTTCCTTTTTAGTTGGGCGTTTCCAGCCAGATATGTTTCGTTGTTTTATTCGACTAACGGCCAAGGCGTCGGGCGAAACATTTTGAGTTAATGTAGATCCCGCTGCCACGAAACCGTTTTCGCCAATACTGACTGGTGCAATTAATGTACTGTTGGAACCTACAAAGGCGCCATCAGCAATGGTTGTTTTGTGTTTGTTTACGCCATCATAATTACAGGTGATAGTCCCGGCACCTACGTTTACGTCTGCACCTAATTCTGCGTCACCTACATAGCTGAGATGGTTTATTTTACTACCCTCACCAATAATAGCTTTTTTAGTTTCAACAAAGTTGCCGATCTTACTGTTGCTACCGAGCACAGTGCCAGGGCGAATTCGTGCGAATGGTCCAATAATGGCTTTTTCACCAATCACCGCGTCTTCGATGACAGTGTTGGCTTTGATCTCTACACCATCGGCGATCCTACTATTAATAATCTGGCAGTTGGGGCCAATGGATACATTGGAACCAATAACCACATCACCCTGAAATATGCAGTTCACGTCAATAAAATTATCGCTACCGGCGGTAAGCTGCCCTCGCTGATCAAAGCGATGTGGGTCCGCTAGGCTGGTACCGGATAGCATAAGCGCCTCTGCGAGCTCAAGTTGATGGGCACGCTCTAGCTGACTGAGTTGGATTCGATTATTCACGCCCTCTACCTCGGTTGCTGATGTGGGTTGAATGCTGGTGATATTGTACTGGTGGTCTCTTGCTAACTCGATTAAATCGGTGAGGTAATATTCGCCCTGAGCATTATTATTTTCGATTTTTGGCAACCAGTCCATAAGCTGGCGGGCACCCAACGCCAACACACCAGTATTAACTTCTTCAATTTTCAGCTGCTCTCGGGTGGCATCTTTTTGCTCAACAATCGCTTCAACTTCGCCATTGCTGTCGCGAATTATTCGTCCGTAGCCTGAGGGGTCTTGGAGGTTGACGGTCAGCAAGCCAATGCTGTTGGCAGTGACCGATCGCACCATATTGGCGATGGTGGCTGGTTTGATAAGCGGCACATCACCGTAGAGAACGAGCACCACCGCGTCATCCCGAAGGTGGGGGATGGCCATTTGCACTGCATGAGCAGTGCCCAACTGTTCGTTCTGTTGGACGAAAATGCTGCCGCTTTCGGCCACTGATTGCTCTACCTGTTCAGCACCATGGCCTGTGATAATGATTTTGCGTCCATCAGCTACGCTGTCGGCAGCTTTTAAAACATGCTCAAGTAACGATTGCCCCGCTAAGCGGTGCAATACTTTGGGCAGGGCGGACTCCATGCGGGTGCCCTTGCCGGCGGCGAGAATAACAATATCCGTACTGTTCATAGTTTGGTCTGCTGTTTTCGTTGGCACTACTGGATTAACCTGAGTGTTCACTTGCTGAGCTAAGGCAACTTACGTTACTGACAATTTAGATTCAACACAAGTGTTCGCGGCCTGGGTTAAGGGAGGTAAAATCCAGAGGAAAAAAAAGGGCGGCTCAGCCACCCTTTTTGTTTTCTAACAACTTGGATCAACCACCAAGTTTTTTGCGCAGTGCCTGCACCGTGCGAAGCTGCGCTGTTGACTCAGCTAACATGGCGGCAGCTTTTGAATATTCTAGCTCACCAGTCTGATTGGTCAGTGCTGCTTCCACTGATTTTACTGCTTCTGCGGCAGCGGCTTCATCAATATCGTTGGCGCGTACTGCTGTGTCTGCCAATATTGAGATGCTGTTGGGCTGAACTTCTAAATAACCCCCTGACAGATAGTAAATTTCCTCTTCACCATTCTGTTTTACTAGGCGCACTGGGCCAGGACGAAGGTCACTCAGCAATGGTGCGTGGCCTGCGGTAATCCCCAGTTCACCCAGGGATCCAGTGGCAACAACCATCTCGACCAAACCAGAGAACAGGGATTCATCTGCACTTACGATGTCACAATGAACTGTTATAGCCATTTCTTTAATGCCTTTGCTTGCTGCAATTTACAGGTTTATAGACTTAAAGCTTTTTCGCTTTTTCTACCGCTTCTTCGATAGAGCCAACCATATAGAACGCCTGTTCTGGCAGATCATCATACTGGCCCGCAAGAATACCTTGGAAGCCAGCAATGGTGTCTTTCAGAGAGACATACTTACCAGGTGAACCGGTGAAGATTTCAGCAACATGGAATGGCTGGGATAGAAAACGCTCAATCTTACGAGCACGCGCTACAGCCATTTTGTCTTCTTCTGAAAGCTCATCCATACCCAGGATAGCAATAATATCTTTCAATTCTTTGTAACGCTGCAGTACTGTCTGCACGCCACGAGCTACTTCATAGTGCTCGGTACCGATAATCAATGGATCTAGCTGACGCGAGGTTGAATCCAGAGGATCTACCGCTGGGTAAATACCTTTAGAAGCAATATCACGGCTCAGTACAACAGTGGAGTCCAAGTGCGCAAAGGTGGTTGCAGGTGATGGATCGGTCAAGTCATCCGCCGGTACGTATACCGCCTGAACCGAAGTAATAGAACCTGTCTTAGTTGAAGTAATACGCTCCTGAAGTACGCCCATCTCTTCCGCCAGAGTAGGCTGGTAGCCTACGGCTGAAGGCATACGGCCCAACAGTGCTGATACTTCAGTACCTGCCAATGTGTAACGGTAGATATTATCGACGAACAACAGAACGTCTTTACCTTCGTCACGGAATTTTTCTGCCATCGTTAGACCGGTCAATGCTACACGCAATCTGTTTCCGGGTGGCTCATTCATCTGGCCATAAACCATGGCTACTTTCGAGTCGCTTGGGGTCTCGACATTTACAACGCCAGATTCCTGCATCTCGTAGTAGAAGTCATTACCTTCACGAGTACGCTCACCAACACCAGCAAATACAGACAGACCGCTGTGCTCTGTCGCAATGTTATTGATCAGCTCCATCATGTTTACGGTTTTACCAACACCAGCACCACCGAACAGGCCAACCTTACCGCCTTTCGCGAAAGGGCAAACCAAGTCGATTACCTTAATACCGGTTTCCAGCAAATCGTCGGAAGCGGCAAGTTCATCATAGGCTGGCGGCTTGCGGTGAATCGCCATGCGCTCTTTTTCACCAATCGGACCTTTCTCATCGATTGGATTGCCCAGTACATCCATGATACGGCCCAGCGTTTCAGTGCCCACGGGTACTGAGATCGGCGCAGCTGTATTTGCAACACCCAAGCCACGGCTAATTCCTTCAGAAGAGCCCATAGCAATAGTTCGCACTACGCCATCACCCAACTGCTGTTGCACTTCTAGGGTCAAGCCCTTGTCATCGACTACTAGTGCGTCATAGACGTTGGGTACCTGATCGCGGGGAAATTCCACGTCGATCACGGCGCCAATAATTTGTACGATACGTCCACTACTCATGTCCGGTTCCTCTTAACTAAACCTTTAAAAATTCGTTTGGCTTTTAAACAGCCGCTGCACCACTTACGATTTCTGACAGCTCTTGGGTAATCGCTGCCTGGCGCGCTTTGTTATAAAGCAGTTGTAATTCATCGATCATGTCACCGGCATTGTCGGTGGCATTTTTCATAGCTAGCATTCGGGCCGCCTGCTCACAGGCTTTGTTTTCCACCACGCCCTGGTAAACCTGGGATTCGATGTAGCGAATCAACAGGCCATCCAACAACTCTTTAGCATCTGGCTCGTAGATGTAGTCCCAGTGATGGTTGAGGCTTTTATCATCACTGGCGGCCAGCGGTAACAACTGCTCGACAGTGGGTGACTGAGTCATGGTGTTGACAAATTCGTTGCTCACCACAAATAGCTTGTCGATACGGCCCTCATCAAAGGCGTCCAACATCACTTTTACACCGCCAATCAAGTCCGCTGCATTGGGTTCGTCGCCTACATCTTTAACGGCTGCAACTATATTGCCACCTACAGCGCCAAAAAAACCTGCAGCTTTGTTGCCTACAACACAGATATCAGCTTCAACACCCTGATCTGACCAGCCTTTCATAGACTTTAGGGCAGCCTTGAACAAATTGATGTTCAGACCGCCACAGAGGCCGCGATCTGTAGAGATAATTACATAGGCCACACGCTTCACTTCACGTTCAAGCAAATACTGATGCTTGTATTCAGAGACTGCGTTGGCGATATGGCCGACTACGTCACGAATGCGCTGAGCATAGGGCTTACCCAATGCCATGCGATCCTGAGCCCGACGCATTTTACTCGCCGCGACCATTTCCATGGCGCTAGTGATCTTCTGCGTACTGCCAATACTAGCAATTTTGGTTTTTACTTCTTTTCCGATTGCCATGCTTTATGCCTGTCCGATTACTCTGACTTACCAGGTTTGGGTTGCAACAAACTTATCCAGAGCAGCTTTGAAACCAGCTCCGATATCGTCGTTGTAATCACCTGACTGATTGATTTGATCCATCAGATCACCGTGCTCAGCTTTCATATAAGAGAGCAGGGCAGCTTCAAAATCACCAATCTTGCTTACTTCGACTGCTTGCAAGTAGCCGTTGTCAGCCGCGTAAACCATAACGCCCATTTCAGCGATACTCTGAGGCGTATACTGCTTCTGCTTCATCAGTTCCGTAACACGCTCACCATGGTCAAGCTGTGCTTTGGTTGCGTCATCAAGGTCAGAGGCAAACTGGGAGAATGCTGCCAGCTCGCGATACTGAGCCAGTGCGGTACGAATACCACCAGACAATTTCTTAATGATCTTGGTCTGCGCTGCACCACCTACTCGAGATACCGAAATACCTGCGTTCATAGCTGGACGAATACCAGAGTTGAACATGTCGGCTTCAAGGAAGATCTGGCCATCGGTAATCGAAATTACGTTGGTCGGTACAAAGGCTGAAACGTCACCAGCCTGGGTTTCGATCACAGGCAGAGCGGTCAACGAACCAGTCTTGCCTTTCACTTCACCATTGGTGAATTTTTCTACGTAGTCAGCATTTACTCGCGCTGAGCGTTCCAGCAGACGGGAGTGCAAATAGAAAACATCACCAGGATAAGCTTCACGGCCCGGAGGACGCTTCAGCAGCAGTGAGATCTGACGGTAGGCCCAAGCCTGCTTGGTCAAATCATCATAGATAATCAGGGCATCTTGACCGCGATCACGGTAGTACTCACCCATTGAACAACCAGCAAATGGCGCCAGGAACTGCATGGCAGCAGGATCAGAAGCTGTAGCGGCAACAACAATGGTGTGTTCCATTGCGCCATGCTCTTCCAATTTGCGCACGACGGCAGCAACAGAAGCAGCTTTCTGACCAACAGCTACATAGATACATTTAATACCTGAGCCTTTCTGGTTGATGATGGCATCAACCGCAATGGCTGATTTACCAATTTGGCGGTCGCCAATAATCAACTCACGCTGACCTCGGCCGATCGGCACCATGGTATCAACTGCCTTCAAACCAATTTGCACTGGCTGATCAACAGATTGACGCTCAATTACACCTGGAGCAACTTTTTCAATTGCGTCGGTGAGGGCAGCGTTAACTGGACCCTTGCCATCAATAGGATTACCCAGAGCGTCGACAACGCGACCTTCCAGTTCTGGTCCTACTGGTACTTCCAATACACGTCCGGTGCATCGGGCTTTTTGTCCTTCGGCCAGTGCTTGATAATCACCCAACACCACGGCGCCGACTGAATCGCGCTCGAGGTTAAGTGCCATACCGTAAACACCGCCATCGAATTCGATCATTTCGCCATACATCACGTCGGCTAGACCGTGAATACGAATGATACCGTCCGATACGGAAACAATGGTGCCCTCATTTTGGGCTTCTGACGAAACACTAAGATTGTCGATACGACTCTTAATAATTTCGCTGATTTCTGATGGATTCAGTTGCTGCATGCTTTGGCCTCAATCCTTAGGAATTTAGTGATTCGGCGAGTTTGGTCAAACGACCTCGAATGGACCCGTCAATAACGGTATCCCCGGCGCGTATTACCGCACCACCCAGCAGGCTCTTGTCTAAGCTAACCTGCATATTTACTTTGCGTTCTAGTTTTGCGCTCAGAGCGTCGCTGAGTTTCTGCTGTTGATCAGCGTCCATCTCTTGCGCCGCAACCACGTCCACATCAACCGCTTTCTCACGGTTAGCTTTCATGATTTCGAACTGATGGGAAATCTGTGGCAATAACTGTAAACGACGGTTTTCCGACAAAATAGCAATGAAGTTCTGACCAGTAGGGCTCAGGTCCTCACCACAAATTACTGTCACGGCCGCCGCCTGTTGTTGGGCTGTTGAACTCGGAGAGCTCAAAAGCTTAATAACAGTAGGTTGTTGTGCAACAGCGCCTGCAGTGGCAAGGCTTTTCGACCAGCCTTGCAGATCCCCCGCATCCGCAGCAAATTCAAACGCTGCCTTTGCATAGGGCCGAGCTAATGTGCTCAATTCTGCCATGTTAAACCTCGGTTACAGCTGCGCTGCCAGTTTGTCGACCAGCGCACGATTAGATTTCTCATCAATTGATGCTTCGAGCACTTTTTCCGCACCAGCAAGAGCCAAGCCTGCCACAGTAGCACGCAACTCTTCTTTAGCACGGTTAATTTCTTGCTCAATCTCCGCTTGAGCAGCAGCTTTCAGGCGGTCGCCCTCTGCTGCAGCTTGCTGCTTCGCTTCATCAACGATTTGATTAGCCCGCTTGTTGGCTTGATCAATAATGCCGGCCGCTTCCTGCTTGGCTTCTTTCATCTGGTCAGTCGCTTTGTTCTGAGCCAGTTCAAGATCACGCAGGGCACGGTCAGCCGCATCAAGTCCATCGGCGATTTTTTTCTGGCGCTCTTCCATAGCGTCAATAATGACTGGCCATACAAACTTCATGCAAAACCACACAAAGAATGCAAAGGTCACCATCTGACCAAAAAGCGTTAGATTAATATTCACGCCATTACCTCATTAATAGATGAGTTAAAAATCATTAATATTTGTTACGCGCCAGCAGTAGGAGCAACAACAAAGATCAGGTACATAGCAATACCAACACCAATAATTGGCACAGCATCGATCAGACCAGCCAGCAGGAACATTTTGCCCTGTAGCATTGGACCCAACTCAGGCTGACGAGCAGTTCCTTCAATAAGCTTTCCGCCCAGAAGACCCATACCAACAGCAGCTCCTAGTGCGCCCAGTCCGAGCATAATTGCCGCAGCAATGTAAATTAATTCCATCGTAGACTCCCGATTTTAGTAGTTAAATAATAAAGTGAAATTAGTGGTCTTCGTGCGCCATGCTGAGATAGACGACCGTAAGAACCATGAAAATAAATGCCTGCAAAGTGATAACCAGAATATGGAATACCGCCCAGCCCCATTGCATTAGTCCGCCACCCAGAGCTGTCAGTCCACCACCCACAGCCATAAAGGCCATGCATAGCAAAACTGTTTTACCCGTGGATATTTTCCCTTTGAGGTTTAGGCCACAAACACCGCAGACCAAAACAAAGATCACCAACCAGAATAGTGCACTGGTGTGCTCTCCAAAGATTTGTGCGTGCAGCCCACCACCAACAATGCCTGCACCTGCACCCGCCGCAAACATTGTTGCGATAAGAATAAAGATCATTTCACCGGCATACATATTGCCGAACAGTCGAAGACCTAATGAGAAAGGCTTGGCCAGCAGACCTACAGTTTCCATAAACAGGTTGACCGGAATAAAAGCCCAGTGATTAAACGGGTGCATGGTCAATTCGGAGATAAAGCCAGTGCCTTTGATCTTGATTGAGTAGTACAGCATCAAAACAAAAACGCCCAACGCCATACCCAGAGTAATATTAGGATCAGTAGATGGAACAATTTTTTGGTAAGAGACGCCCGCAAGCATTAACAACTCAGGAATTAAATCAACCGGCAGTAGATCCATAAAGTTCATCAGGAAGATCCACACAAAAACCGTCAGAGCCAATGGCGCCACCATTTTGTTGTGACCGTGGAAGCTGTCTTTTACAGCTCCATCGATAAACTCAACCACCAACTCAACAAAATTTAGCAAGCCGGATGGCACACCTGTAGTTGCGCGCTTGGCGGCTGTGCGAAAAAGCCAGCAAAAAAGGATACCCAAGCCAATTGACCAGGCCATGGAATCTACATGGATTGCCATAAAGCCCATCTCTGCCGCTTCTTCAGCGCCATTGGCAAAGCCCCACCCATTCTCCGGATGGTTGCCATAAACCAGGTTGGTTAGGTGGTGCTGAATATATTCTGTTGTGCTTGCGGGATTTCCACCGGCCATTTAGTCATCTCAACTTGTTTTTATTCAACATTACAAAGTGTCAGTGTTTTAAAACCTTCAAGGTTAGAAACCACTGCACCGGAATCATTAATACAAAGGCGATCATCAGGGCCAAAAAGTTCAACTGCTTGAACAGCACAAACGTGCTTACAAATAACACTGCAGTCAAAATAATCTTTCCGCTTTCACCTAAATACATAGCCCGCACTATCAAATCCACCTGTCTTGCACCTGAAAATCTATAGGCTTGCCTGGCAAACCAGGCCTGGGGAATGATCTGAATCAATCCTCCAATTAAAACGGAAAGGGCTAACAGGCGATCGTTCAATGCAAAGGCTCCACTGATCAACAGTAGACAAATAGCCTGGTAGAGAGCAACTCTGTGTAACGGCGGCGCTTTGATGGTAGTCATACGATTCAGCCACCTTTTCCGATTCCGCAACAGGGATTTTTGGGCCCATCCTGCGCGGATCGGCATTATAGGTATAGTGTTAGGGATATTCAACTCAGGATATGATCAATATCTTGGGAATTACATTGGTCAGTATTACTGGTCTGGTTGTTATTTTAGGTGTGCAAGAATACCGTCTAGCTCATCTAGGCTATTGTATTTAATATTTAGCTTTCCAGAACCTTTGCCACTGTGCTGAATTGTCACTGCCGCACCCAGTTTTTCGGACAGTTCTTGCTGAAGTTTTGCAATATCTGGATCAGTATTAATGCCCGGGTTCTTACCTTTTCCAGTATTTTCGTTTTGCAGCTTTTTCACCAGCGCTTCGGTCTGGCGCACAGTCATAGCATTAGCCGCCACAGTGCGGGCCGCGCTAATTTGACTGTTGCCTTGCAAAGCCAACAGGCATTTGGCGTGCCCCAACTCCAACTCACCGCGCTCAAGCTGCTGCTGAACCGACGGCTCCAATGAAGCCAGACGCATTAAGTTGGTTACCGATGAGCGTGATTTACCCACGGCATCAGCCACCTGCTGCTGGGTAAGTTCAAATTCATTTTGCAGGCGTATCAATGCCAGGCTCTCTTCCATCGGGTTAAGATCTTCCCGTTGGATATTTTCAATAAGTGCCATCGCGATGGTAGCTTCATCAGACACTTGCCGAACAATCGCAGGAATGCTGTCTAAGCCCGCTTGCTGGGTAGCTCGCCAGCGACGCTCACCGGCAATAATTTCGTATTTGTTGTCACCAATGGGACGAACAACAATGGGTTGCATAACCCCTTGGGCAGAAATACTGTTGGCCAACTCTTCTAAAGCTTCTGGATTTAGGTCTCGCCGGGGCTGGTATTGACCCCGCTGTAAGAATTCCACTGGTAGCTGCTGCAGTGAACCATCAGTTTTTAGTGTGTTACTAGGTGAAACACCAGCGTTAACTGAATGGGTGTCGGCACCGTCGATAGCAAAATTTTCACCATCCTCGGACATACCCAATAATGCATCCAAACCTTTGCCGAGACTCTGTCGTTTTCCTGCCATGCTGTTAATTTCCTGCTGCTTGCGTAGTTTGAGCCTGGGCCGCTTTGTCCTGGCGCAGTATTTCCCCTGCCAGAGCTAAATAGGCAACTGAACCTTTTGAGTTTCTATCATAGACCAGCGCGGGCATGCCGTGACTGGGCGCTTCGGCAAGGCGTACATTTCGCGGAATACTCACTCGGTAAACCCGATCGCCAAAATATTTGCGCAGTTGGGCCGATACCGCATTGGTTAGACTGCTTCGAGGATCATACATGGTGCGCAGGATACCCTCGATACGCAGCCTAGGATTTATAAGTTTGGCAATCTGACGAATTGTATTGTTAAGAGCCGACAAACCTTCAAGGGCATAGTATTCACATTGCATTGGTATCAGCACCCCATCGCTGGCCACTAAAGAATTAACGGTCAGCATGTTCAGCGAAGGCGGGCAATCAATAATGACGTAATCATAGTTGTCGGCAACCCTTTTCAAGGCGTGGCGCAATCGGCTCTCGCGACCAATCTCTTGCATTAACTCAACTTCGGCGGCAACCAGATCACCATTGGACGGCAGCACATGGTATTTGCCAGCCTCCGCCGTAACAATTGCTTCTTCGATAGCATTTTTTTCTGTGAGCACATGGTAGACGCTGAGCTTGCACTCAGCCTTATTGATACCAGACCCCATGGTGGCATTACCTTGAGGGTCGATGTCCACCATCAGTACACGCTTCTTATAGGCCGCCAAGGAGGCAGCTAGATTGACGCTGGTGGTGGTTTTGCCTACACCGCCTTTTTGATTTGCTATTGAGAGTATCCGAACCAATACATGCACCTTATCTATTATTGACTGTCGCCGGCTGCTTTTATTATTTTTATAAGATGCCGCTCACCAACAACACCTGGAACATTTAATCGACACTTATCAGAAACCATATAGCCTTTCTGTAACTCGCTCAACTCTGTTTGCGAGTTTTTCCCTTTCATGGCCATAAAACAGGCGTCCTCTGCCGCGAGATGATTGCTGTTTTCTAACATGTCCGGGATTGAACTAAAGGCGCGACTTAACACTGTATCGTACAGAGCCGCTGGCTGGTGCAGCTCAACACGCTGATTGACTTCAGCGACATTGGGCAAGCGCAACTGGGAAATCACTTGAAATAAGAATCGAGTTTTCTTGCCATTACTGTCCAGCAAGGTAAAGGCTTTTTGTGGATACATTATCGCCAGAGGGATACCGGGCAGGCCAGGGCCTGTGCCCACATCGATAATGTTTTCAGATTCTGCAATATGAGGTGCAACCGCCAGACTGTCCAGCAAGTGCAGGTTGATCATTTCAAAGGGATCGCGAACAGCGGTCAAATTATAGGTTTTGTTCCAGCGCTCAAGCATGGCCAAATATTCAAGCAGCAGCTCGAGTTGATTACTGTCCCACTGGATACCGAGACTATTGAGACCAGACTCAAGTTTTTGCCGTTTGGTTTCAAGCGGCATGTTTTTTCAACGAGACAAGTAAAAGGGAGATAGCTGCCGGGGTGACTCCAGGAATGCGGGAAGCACGAGCGAGAGTTTTGGGTTTGGCTTCGCTAAGCTTTTGTTTGACCTCGTTGGATAGACCGCTAATATTTTGATAGTCAAAGTTGCCCGGTATCGCTGTATCTTCATGGCGCTGGAGACGATCAATCTCGTCTTGCTGGCGACTGATATAGCCGGAGTACTTTGCATCGATCTCAATTTGCTCTGCAACCTTATGGTTGAAGTCTCTTGTTTTGCTGTCTTGATCGCTAGCCGACTCATCCGTCACAGGATAAAGGTCACTAATAATTTTGTAATTCAGCTCTGGTCGTTTTAGCAGATCAAAGAGGTTGTACTCATGGGAGAGTTTTTTCTCGATGTGCGCTGCCAATTGCTCAGCTTGCACAGAACCGGGCTGTACCCAGGTTCCTTTTAAGCGCTGACGCTCCAACTCCACTGCTTCGCGCTTTTCATTGAACTGACGCCAGCGATTATCTCCCACCAACCCCAACTCGCGCCCTTTTTCGGTCAAGCGTAGATCGGCATTATCTTCCCGCAACAACAGTCGGTATTCTGCGCGGCTGGTAAACATACGGTAGGGTTCCGCAGTCCCCATACTGATAAGGTCATCAACCAAAACACCTGCGTAAGCTGTATCTCGCCTTGGGCACCAGGCATCCTTCTCCTGCACTTGCAGGCCTGCGTTAGTACCTGCCAATAGGCCCTGAATGGCTGCTTCTTCATATCCGGTGGTGCCATTTATCTGGCCGGCAAAAAACAACCCTTGAATCGATTTGGTTTCCAAGGAGTATTTTAGGTCTTGGGGGTTAAAGTAATCATATTCAATGGCATAGCCTGGCCGCGTAATATGGGCATTCTCAAACCCCTGGATAGAGCGTACCAAGTCTAGCTGCACATCAAAGGGTAGACTGGTGGAGATACCATTGGGATAGAGCTCGTGAGTGTTTAACCCTTCAGGCTCAACAAATATTTGATGCTGATCTTTATCGGCGAAGCGCACTACCTTGTCTTCAATAGACGGACAGTACCTGGGCCCAACCCCATCAATAACACCGGTGTACATTGGCGATCGATCCATACCGCCGCGGATAATATTGTGAGTGGTGCTATTGGTGTAGGTGATCCAGCAGCAGGTTTGCTCCGGATGATCTTCCACAGTACCAAGATAAGACATAACAGGTTCTGGCTTATCACCCCATTGTTCCTCAAGGCTACTAAAGTCGACACTGCGAGCATCAATGCGCGGTGGCGTTCCTGTTTTTAACCGCTCTACACGAAACGGGAGTTCGCGGAGCCGAGATGCCAGGTTTTCAGCCGGTGGGTCTCCAGCTCGACCAGCAGAATGGTTCTCTAAACCAATATGAACGCGACCAGCCAAAAATGTGCCGGCGGTAACCACAACGGTTTTGGCATTAAATTTCAGCCCCATCTGAGTCACAACCCCGGTCACACGATCACCTGTAACAACAAGGTCATCCACCGCCTGCTGAAAAATAGTTAGGTTGGGCTGATTCTCCAGAATACCTCTAATGGCGGCTTTGTAACGCACCCGGTCAGCTTGGGCTCTGGTGGCTCGAACAGCCGGTCCCTTTCTAGCGTTTAACACGCGAAACTGTATGCCGCCAAGATCTGTTGCCCTAGCCATAGCGCCGCCCAGCGCATCAACTTCTTTAACTAGATGGCTTTTACCTATACCACCAATGGCTGGGTTGCATGACATTTGCCCTAGCGTTTCAATGTTGTGAGTTAACAACAATGTGTTACAGCCCATGCGCGCAGAAGCCAAGCATGCCTCTGTTCCCGCATGGCCGCCGCCGATAACAATTACATCGAAAAAGTCAGGGTGTAACATAATGATTCTGAGGTCGCATTAAGTAGCGGCCCATTATACGGGTGTATGGGTAAATATTAAGCAGTTTTCTATTTTATGCTTAACTTTTCATTTGTTGTTCTATATAAAAGGTATATTAGTTATCTATATATAGTATGTATTAGTTATTGTTGTTATTAGGGTAGGCCATTATTGTGAGTAAGTTTTAGTTTGTCATTATAATCATAGGGTTAGCATCATTATTGGTTTGTATAACCGCTGGGTTAAAACCTGTTTTCAACTGTGATTATTGGTGTTGGGGTCTGTATTGTTTTTGTTGTTTTTACAGTTTGGTAAAAAGAGCCTCCCTTTTAGGGGGTAAACCTAGGGGTTATTAAGAGGTTGTAGACAGGCTATTATTTTGGCTCCAAAGAATATCAATAATGTGGGTGCTTGCTGGGGGTAAGTTGTTAGTTTGTTGTTGGTTAGCGATTTGATGGCTTGAAGCTTGGAATGAAATGATAATTAATAGAGTTTTAGTGAATAAAGCATTGATCTAAGGAGGTATTTTCATTAGAATCGCCCGCCTTTAAAGCACTACTGAATAAATTTCTGGATTTGATGTCATGAAAAGAACATTTCAACCAAGCAACTTGAAGCGTAAGCGCACCCATGGTTTTAGAGCCCGTATGGCGACCAAAGGTGGCCGCGCAGTTTTGAACCGTCGCCGCGCTAAAGGCCGTAAGCGCCTGGCAGCATAAGGTTTTTGGGCCCCGTGCCCAGTTTAAGATTCAGCAAAGACCGACGTTTATTGAAAGCCTCCGATTTTCAGGAGGTTTTTGATGGTAACAAGGTTAAAGTCGCACATCCTCACCTCCTCCTCCTAGCAAAGCCTAATGATCGCGATCAGTCGCGATTGGGGTTGGTTATTGGCAAGAAAAATATTCCTACCGCTGTTGGTCGCAACAGGGTAAAGCGAGCGGTCCGCGAGACATTTCGTCAGTTTGAATTCCCTGTTTCAGTGGATATTGTTTTTTTGGCGCGCAAAGGAGCTGATCAACTGAGCTCAAGAGACTTGGGCTTGTTGTTGGATCAATCTTGGGGCAGACTGCGACAGCGTTGTGTGACGGTTGGAGCGGGCAATGAGTAGATTGGCGATTGCAGTCATTAAATTTTACCAGTACGCGATTAGTCCTCTAACCGGTGCTAATTGCAGGTTTTATCCCAGCTGTTCTTCCTACGCCAAAGAGGCCTATGGCCATTATGGATTTTTTAAAGGTAGTTACCTCACATTGGTTCGGCTTGTAAAATGCCATCCTTTTCATCCCGGTGGTTATGACCCTGTTGTTAAATGCTGCAACAGTGAGCAAAAGGCCACCTGCAACAATAATCAAACAGAGTTATAAATCGTATGGATTGGCAGAAAATACTTAATATCACAGCCATCGCTATTGTTGGCTGGCTGTTAATAATCGAATGGGATCAGTTCCAGGGCAAAAAAGCTGCAGAAAACCCTGTGGTCGTTGAGCAACTGACTCTTTCTGATACACCGGAATACAGCAATCAGCCCTCATCTGCCAGTAATGAAGAGTTGCCAACTGTCGAGCCTTGGGAGAAACCTGCAGTTGAAGCTGCTGTAGTGCAAAGCCCGCGATTGATAACGGTGACTACTGATGTATTTGAGGTAACCATAGACACATTGGGTGGGGATATTGTGCAGGTCAAACTGTTACAACACCTTACCGCTATGGCTGGGGATGATGGCGAGCCTTTTACTCTATTAACGCGAACGGCAGATAATCAATACGTTGCTCAAAGTGGCTTGATTGGTCCCAATGCAACAGACACAGCTGCGGGCCGCCCGCTGTTTGCTGCTACTAGTGACAACTACGAGCTTCTGGTTGGCGACGAAGAGTTAAATGTAGACCTCACGCTTAACGACAACGGAATAAAGATCGTTAAGCGCTTCCAGTTTATTCCTTCTGATTACAGCATTTCAGTTCAATACCTGATTAATAATCTAAGCGTTGAACCTTGGGAGGCGGTTTTCTATGCTCAGATTAAACGGGATGCGCATCAGCCTTTGGTTAAGTCCAGTGGCGGTATTGCCCCCTATTTGGGCGCAGCGCTACGGCAGAAAGATCAAAATTATTCTAAGTATGATTTTTCGGATATGGCCGAGGAGACCGTAACTGAGACTATTAAAGGTGGTTGGGTGGCATTTATTCAGCATTATTTTGTTAGTGCCTG
>Ga0213863_10000697_pt1 | contig 24978 bp, 15 predicted proteins | sample PICome_8_FD_160128 | JGI IMG/M metagenome (GOLD analysis project Ga0213863, IMG submission 160128) | Coastal seawater microbial communities near Pivers Island, North Carolina, United States - PICO497 | ecosystem: Environmental > Aquatic > Marine > Coastal | place: USA: North Carolina... | reverse complement strand
TCCGACATTTCGTAAGCTGCTGATCATCTTTCCCAAAGTAACATCTGCCTCTACCAACATATCAAGGTGTGCATCCAGGGAAGCACCCTTAATTTTTTCTCCTCCTAATTCATCTGGTGGGGTATGGGGCACATGGCAGGACTGGCTGCAGTAATGCATGAAGAAAGGCTTCCTGATTCCATTTGCCTGATTTTGTTTAAAATGCCGGTTCAAAAATGATAGAGCCTTTTGAGTTAATACAGGACCTGCTTTGGAAGAGTCCCAATCGGAAGAACCAAACCCATCTGCCTCAATCACCGACTTGCCATAGCCTCCAGCCTTCCAAGCCCGAAGGTTTTTTTCACGGCCCACTAACTTACCATTTTCAAGGGCAAGGTAGGGAGAGCCCTGTATCCCCTGAGGCAGTTCATAAGCATAATCGAATCCCATGGATGCGGGTGAATCTTCCACTCTTCGACTGAAGTCAAAGTCTTGATAGCCACCTTTCATGGAAAGCTTGGGTTTGCCGGTCGATTTGCTGAAGATTTTCCCGCCTAAATGAACTTTCCCTAAAAATGCAGTATGATAACCCGCGTTCTTCATTAATTGCCCCATCGTTTTTTGGCCTGGTAAAACTTGAGAAGGCATATTGAAAAGCCAAGTCCCATTGGGATTACGACCCCGCCATGGATAATTCCCGGTCATAACACTGTAACGGGTTGGGGCACACACTGCGGCTGGAGCGTGGGCATCAGTAAAACGAATCCCTTCGCGTGCCATTTTTTCCAGGTTGGGCATTTCCACCTTGCTGCTTGCATTGTAAGCCCGGCAATCTCCAATGCCCATGTCGTCCATGAGGAAAATCAATACATTTGGCGGGGCCATTCCCACGGATATCCCCGGTAGTGCCAAGAGCAAAGGAATACTAGAAAATACAATCCAAAGAAAGTGAGTCATCGAAGCATTAAAAAGCTGAGGTTCTTCACGAAAAGAATGTTTCCATGAAGAACCTCAAGTTTAAGAAATTAAACTAAGCGGAGAAGATTATTTGGCTTCCTTGATCGAAACAACATAAGTCATCAAGGTAATCTTGGCGCCTTCTTTCTTTTTGACCTTGGCCTTAAGGTTGACCTTTTTATTGAGCATATCACCCACTTTTTTCTTCACTCCGTCATTGAAGCCGTAGTACCTCTTCTTGTCTGCGTCATCTGTAAAAACAACGGCTCCCTTATCGTTTTTGATAAATTTACCAGTGGCTTCAAGCGTTTTGGCTTCTTGGGCAAATCCAGGGTTTGCGAAAAATGCTCCAAGGGCAAGTAGAGCAAGGAATGTAATTCGATTCATTTTTATTTGGGTTGTAGGTTTTATGTTTGAGATTAAAAAGCATTCACTCCTTGTTTTTTTTATGAGCATGCAATTCTTGCCAAGAAAGTTTTCCATCTTGGTTCGTGTCTGCATTTGGATTTTTCTTAAAATATGAATTTTTCCAATACTCATTTTGGAGAGCTTTTTTTTCGCTCTCCGACATATTCTTGTGACCGGTAAGTTCAGCCCAGGATAAAGATCCATCCTTATCGGCGTCCGCGGTTGGATTTTTCTTAAAGTACTGATCCTTCCAATACTCATTGCTTTTCGGCTTTTCGGGGATGCTCTCCGGAATCACTGTTAGGAGTTGTTCCCGAAAGTCGTTCAATTGCTTGGCAAATTTTGGATCCAGAGCCAAATTGTTCCATTCATGATCATCCTCTGCGGTGTGGTAGAGCTCCTCTTTGCCATTCTCGTAACGCACATATCTCCAATCCTCGAAGCGCATGGAATAACTTTGATCGGCAGGGTCATAATACTGAGCCCATTTGTAAAGTGCGGTCAGGGCATAATCAGGACCCTTCCATTTACCTTTTTCGGGATTCTTGAGGAAAGGTTTCATCGAGAATCCATCCAGGGGGCGCCCCTTTTCGTTCTTTTGTGTGTTTGTCGGTAAGCCGCAGAGATCCAGCAGGGTGGGGTAGAGATCAACCAAGGAAACCGGGTGCTTACATTCCTTACCTGCTTTGGAAATTCCGGGAGCCCGAACGATTAAAGGAACTCGAGTACTTTCCTGCCAAAGAGAGTTTTTATAAACATAGTCCTTCTCTCCATTTCCCCAACCGTGATCACTGGTGAAGATGACGATAGTGTTTTGGTCTAAACCCGTATTTTGCAAGGTATCTAAAATATCTCCCACTAAATCATCCACTGATGCCACTGATGCTAAATAGGCCTGAATGAATTTTTTTAAAGCCAGTACACGATCCCCCTCATAGGAAGCCACCAAGCTTTCATACATTTTGGTCCCTCGATCTCCGCTTCGGTCATCCTCCTTTGAGTTCACGGTGTGCTTGAAGGTATCCTCGGCATCCCCCTTCTTGATCAGGGGGAGTTCGAGCGTATCCAAGGGAAAGCGGTCGAAGTATTCTTGTGGAACAATCAGGGGCGTATGGGGGCGCACGAAACCAACTCCCATGAAAAAAGGCTTATCGTCTTTTGAATTGGCAAGTTCGGTAAGTCTTTTGATCGCCCATTGTGCATTCAATTCATCTCCGGTTTTATCCCGATCCTCCTCTGACTGATATTTCAATTCTCTCTGCGAACGCCACCCCCCGGTCATCCAGGAATAATGTTTTCCGGTAGTGGGGGATTTTTTGTGGGAGACTTTTTCAAGCGGTCCATAGGTTCCGTCAATGATGCCAAAGTCATCGCGAAAGGGACTGGGTACATCGAGATGAGGAATCTTATCCTTCCCGTCAAAAAGGAAGGGTCCATAGTCGGAGGGATGCCCGTATTCATCCCACTCCTGATGATCCCGATTATGCATCACTTTACCGGTACCCAGAGTGTGGTAACCATTTTCACCAAAGTGATCCATCATGGTCCGAGAGTTTTTTAAGATTTCATTTTTGTCCCAATCCTCAAATCCAAATTGCTGGGATGTGTGAGGGTAGATGCCGGTTGCAAAACTGGCACGGGAAGGGTTGCAAATTGGAATATTACAATGGGCCTGGCTAAAGGATACGCCGCTTTTAATCAGCTTACGAAGATTTGGTGTCTTGGTTTGAGGGTGCCCACCCAAAGTTTCCACATAATCATTTAAGTCATCACAAACAATCAGCAGGACATTGGGTTTATTTCCTAAAGCAAACAGGCTCAAGGAAGCAAAGATAAGAATGAAGAAGGGCGAGCATTTCATAGATGAAGATATCATTCAGAAGTTTTTATTATGATTTACAAACAAATTCAGTAATCTTTACCATGGTTGTTGTCCCCAGATAAAATTTCAACTTGGTCGAGTTCTTGTTTTCTAGTTCTTTGCCTTTCCCTGATTCCGAATTTTTTTCCAACGATTTAATCGTTCCGCGATATTCTCTTCCGCACCGGATAGTTTTGGCTCGTAGAGCTGGATTGGTTGGTCAAGGTAGGACTGACCGGAAATATTTTCCGGGAATTCGTGGCTGTAGAGATAACCCTCCTCTTGTTCACTTCGATGTTTTTTATTTCGGCCGTGCCGGTCTTGAATCGAAACCGGAATGGATTGGACCGGATTTTCTTGAATCGCTTTTTTGGCGGCGGCAAGGGCCAAAGTAGAGCTATTACTTTTTGGGCAGGTTGATAAAAAGAGGACGCAATGAGCAAGGTTTAGCTCGCATTCTGGAACTCCAATGGTTTCGCAAGCCCGAAAAGTAGCATCTGCCATGAGTAAGGCTCTGGAATCGGCCAAGCCAACATCTTCTGAAGCGAAGATTACTAATCTTCTTGCAATGAATCTTGGATCTTCGCCTCCAACCAGCATTTTGGCTAACCAATAAAGAGCTGCATCCGGATCATTTCCGCGCATGCTTTTAATCAAGGCAGAAGCCGTGTCATAATGTTCATCCTCATCCCGGTCGTAGCGAATGCTACGCTCTTGGGCAAAAAGAGCGACTCCACCTTCGGAAACCGTAGCACCTTCAGGCAAACCATCGACAATAATTTCAATAATATTGTAGGCTTTTCGTAAGTCTCCTTCTGCCAAGCGGGCAATTTGGTTAATGGCTTTGGGTTTGGTCCTGCATTTTCTAACCCCCAATCCATTTTCATGGTTATCGATACATGCAAGAAGTGCCTTTTCTATTTCGTTAATCTCGAGTGGCTGGAGGGTGAAGAGTTGGCTTCTGCTCAGGAGAGGATCAATGACATAATAGCGCGGGTTGTGAGTGGTGGCACCGATCAGGCGGACTTCTCCAGACTCAATATCTGGGAGGAGGAGATCCTGCTGGGCTTTGTTGAAACGGTGAATTTCGTCGACGAAGAGAAAACATTTTTCGGATCCATAGTAACGGGCAAGTCTTAGAGATTCTCGTAACTCAGTCACATTGGAAGTAACCGCATTCAATTTAATCTGTTTACACTTACTCTCCTCCGCAATGACCGTGGCCAAAGTAGTTTTACCCGTACCGGGAGGACCAGCCAGGATCAAGTTGCCAACTCGGTTTTCACGAATGAGCTTGGGCAAAAGGCAGTCCTTGCCCAGCAGGTGGGATTGGCCTCGAACCTCCTCCAATCTTAGCGGGCGCATGCGTTCTGCCAAGGGCCGGGTGGGTCGTGGTGTCTTTTCAGCCTGAATATCTGGAGAGGAACTCATAAGCGTAAAGAACCATTGAAGCACTTCATTTGGTTCTTCGCAAGTCACATGCGAGAGCACCGTATGGTATGCTCCGGCATTACCTAAGCCAAGATTTCCTTGATAACATGGGATTCCGCATCCACACCAGTCAGTCGGAAGTCCAAACCCTGATGCTTATGAGTGAACCGCTGGGATTTGATCCCGAGCTGATGGAGCATCGTGGCATGTAAATCCCGAACATGCACCACTTTTTCTTCAGCATTGTACCCTAAGTCATCGGTGTTTCCATAGGAGGTTCCACCTTGGATGCCACCTCCCGCCATCCAAATCGAAAAACCTTTAATGTGATGATCTCTGCCATTCCCCTGTGCCATTGGAGTTCGTCCGAATTCTCCCCCCCAAATTACCAGGGTATCTTCCAGCATTCCGCGTTGCTTTAAGTCCTTTACTAAGGCGGCGGATCCTTGATCGACAAGGTTGGCGGTTTTTTTCACTCCATTTTTTACACCCCCATGGTGATCCCATCCCCGGTGATACAGGTGAATGAAACGGACCCCTTGTTCAGCCAGACGGCGGGCAAGCAGGCAGTTACTGGCAAAGGATCCGTCTCCAGGGGTAGCGCCATACATATCGAGGACATGCTTAGGTTCATTCGAAACATCCATTAATCCAGGAACACTGGCCTGCATCCGGAAGGCCATTTCGTATTGGCTAATCTTGGTGGTGATCTCTGGGTCGCGAAGCGTGCGGTTCCCCAATCGATTTAGCTGGTTTACGGAGTTAATTACCGAGCGTTGATCTTTTTGGGTTACTCCATTCGGATTACTCAGATAAAGCACGGGATCTCCCTTGCTGTGAAAGTGAACCCCTTGGTATTTGCTTGGAAGGAAACCACTGTGCCATTGGCGGGAGGCGATGGGTTGGTTTTGCCCACCTCCCACTGAGCTGAGCACTACGAAACCAGGAAGATTCTGGGTTTCCGCTCCGAGACCGTACAAAATCCAGGAACCCATGCTTGGACGACCGGAAATCTGGGTGCCGGTGTTCATGTAAGTGTGGGCCGGATCGTGGTTGATTTGCTCGGTGGCCATCGATCGGATGATACACATATCATCCGCGATCTCTCCAATCTTGGGAAAGGCCGTGCTGAAGTGCTGACCGGATTTCCCCCACTTCTTGAATTCCAACTGAGGGGCAAAACACTTCAGTTGCTTGCCCTGTAACTGAGCGATGGGTTGTCCCTTGGTGAAGGAGTCGGGCATCGGTTGACCGTCCATCTCCTTGAGTTTGGGCTTGTAGTCAAAGGTTTCGAGATGGGATGGCCCCCCCGCCATACAAAGAAAAATTACCCGCTTGGCCTTTGGGTTCCCGATAATCTTGGCCTTCGCCGGAAGGTTTGCAGACCACGCTTCTGGGTTTTTTAGGGCATTTGCCCCAAGCATACTTGTCAGGGCAGTGGAACCGATACCCACGGTGGTGCGGTTGAGAAAGGAACGGCGGTTGATCAAGGTTGGATTCATCGAGAGGCAGGCTTAGAAACGGGCAGTGGTTTCGTAGAGGTTAAGCAGGGCACGGGTAAGACTTGTCCAAGCGGCCAGTTCACTTACGGACAGGTCCGGATTTACCGGCTTTTCTCCAGTTTGGACCAGAGCTAAGGCGGATGCCTCATCGGTTTGGTAACGGGCTCTTTGTTCAGCCAGCAAATCAATCAGCACTTTCTTTTCTTGGGAGGTTGGCTTTCGTGTCAAAGCCCATTGAAAAGATTTATCAATTCTTTGGGAGTCAGTATCGAAGCGAAGGGACAGCAAGTTATCAGCAAAGGAACGGGCGGCTTCCACGAAGACCGGATCGTTTAGAAGAACCAAGGCTTGCTGGGGGATGTTGGAACGGGGGCGTTCGGCGGAGCATTCCTCGCGACTGGGGGCATCGAAAGCAAGCATCGCGGGATGGGTGAAGCTGCGGCAATGAAATGTATAGAGTCCTCTCCGATAGAGATCTTCGCCTTTACCCGCTTGCCACTTACGGGCAGGAAAGTTCAAATGCTGCCAATATCCCGCGGGTTGGTACGGTTTAACGCTAGTTCCCCCCATTTTGGAAACCAGCAGACCACTGATCGAAAGGGCGGAGTCCCGGACGAATTCGGCATCGATCCGAAACCTCGATTGCCGGGCGTATAACCGGTTGAGAGGATCCGCTGAAGCAAGTTTATCCGAGGGAGTCGAACTTTGCCTATAGGCATCGGAAGTGATCAAGGTGCGGATTAGTTTCTTGATGTTCCATTGGTTGGTACGGAAATCAGTCGCCAAGTGATCAAGGAGATCGGCATGCGTGGGTGGTTCTCCCTGACCGCCCAGGTCCTCCATCCGTCGGGATAACCCATAGCCAAAGAATAGTTTCCATACGCGATTGACAAAAGCGCGGGCGGGAAGGGGGTTGTCCGGGGAGGCGACCCATTTGGCAAGATCCATACGATTGGCCTGGCGTTCTCCGGTTTGCAGTTTTCCCAGAAACTCCGGAATCGCGGGATGTACTACTTCCCCTGTCTCATCCAACCAATTTCCTCGGGGAAGGATCCGTACCGTCGCCGAGTTTCCACTTTCCGAAACCAACATACTACGAATGGTCTTCCGGTGGTTCTCAATCTCCTTTTTGGATTTTTCCACTTCAGCTGTCTTTTGAGCAATCTCAGTCTTTTGGGCCTGGATTTTTTTCCTGAAAGCGAGAGCCTTTTGGGGAATCCCTCGATAGTGGTAATGAATGAAATGAGTTTCCAAAAGCTTGGATTCCTCCAGGGATCGATCCTCGGCTTTTTTCTGGACGGTTTTTTGGATTTTAACAGCTAAAGATTGATCACCTTTTGCTTGAGCAGTCCATGCTTGTAGCGAGAGATGAGGGTCCTTTCTTGGGTCGATCTTGGCAATCACCCCTATTTGATCCCAATAAATCGTTCCGTCCCATTGAGTGAATGCGATCCCATTGACTTGGTCCTTTGGATTTAAGCCGATCTTTTGGGCCGGGATGGACAAACGAACCCATTTCCCCCACTCGGGGAGCGGACCCATCTTTACGCGACTCACTGTGTTCTCCTGCCCAAAGGGAATCAGGGATTCTCCCCAATAGGCCCGGTGGTCCCAAGCCCCATCATTGAATTGCAACATGATTTGCCTGGGTGGATTCTCGGGGTCGAGATAAACATAAGCGAAGAATTCGTCTTCACCTGAAAGCACGGTATGGGGAGACTTTGATTGAATAAAGAAATGCTGGTTATTGCCCTTGCCCGTGCGAACAATGGATTTGCTTCCTGAAAAAACGGGGTGGCTGGCCAACTCCCACTTCCCGGAAAGTTTAGCATCTGCGGGGGCAGAGTCTTCCACCCAAATCCGCTCGCTTACTTGGGGCTCTTTGTTTTTTGGTTCGGCATAGGAAAACCCAGTCAGAGCTTTTTCCAAGCGGTTCAGAAGGTTTTTGTTTTCTTTCTCCAAACGCTTTTTCGTCTTCTTCGCTTCCTGTTCTAAAGCGTGCTTGGTTTTTTCCAGATCCTCAAGTTTATCGCTCTGTTCCTGTGTGGGAAGATAGAGGTTTGGATTCCTTCTTCCTACTGGTTTTTCTTTCAGGTCGGCGAAAAAAGCGGCCAGGGAGTAAAAATCCTTAATCGTGAATGGATCGTACTTGTGGTCGTGGCACTGAGCGCAACCGGTGGTGGCACCTAGCCAGACTATGCCAAAGTTGCGTACCCGGTCTGCTTGGTAAATGGCCTTATATTCAGCTGCCTGAGCACCTCCTTCCTGAGTGGTCTGAAGAAGACGATTGTAACCGGAGGCTATCTTTTGTTTCTGGGTGGCTTCCGGAATTAGATCACCGGCGAGGTTTTCGATCACGAACTGGTCGTAGGGCAGGTTTTCGTTGAAGGCTTCGATTACATAATCCCGGTAGGCAGAGACTTCCATGAAATTATCACTGTGATATCCGATGGTATCCGAGTACCGGACCAAATCCAACCAATGCACCGCCATTCTCTCTCCGAACCGGGGGTCGATTAAAAGCCGGTCGATGAGTTTATCATAGGCTTCGGAGGAAGAGTCAGAGAGGAAATTCTTGGCTTCTTCGGGAGTGGGGGGCATGCCCACCAAATCGAAATAAAGTCGGCGCAATAAAGTCACGGGGTCGCTTTGCTCGGCAAAGGAAAAGGGTTCGTTTAAAAGTTTTCGGGCTAAGAAGCGATCGACGGGATGATCGGATTGTGTCTTTGCGTTTTTCTCGGGAACCTGTGGGTCGTCAATGGGAAGAAAGGACCAATGCTCTTGATATCGCGCACCCTCTCGAATCCAGTCCTCCAGAATTTTCTTTTGTTCATTGGTCAGGCTTTTCCCGTTTTCAGGAGGAGGCATCAGTTCATCTTCGTCCTCGCTATGCAGTCGAAACATCAGTTCGCTGTCTTCAGGTTTCCCGGGAATCACCGCGGAATATCCGCCTAAATCTGCTAGGGCCCCCTCGGATAGATCCAGTCTGAGTTTTGCCTTGCGGGTGCTTTTATCAGGCCCGTGGCAATGAAAGCAATACTCCGAGAGGATAGGTCTCACTTCATTGGTGAAATCGACTGGGGTCGCAAGAAGGGAGGAGTAAAAGCTACAAAGAGTAAAAAAAACTACTGAGTTGTTTAATCCCGCGTGGCTAACCATACCCCAAAGTTATTTTTTTATCAGATCTTCTCAATGAGAAAGACTTCTTAGCTAGAAAATAGTTTTCCGAACATTCCCCTTATCGCAGACGGTTTATTTTCTGTGATCATCGAACTGCCCAAGCTTGTTTTCAGCTTGGCAATTTCTTTAAGTGAATACTGCTAGAGCTATTCGAGGTTTGATTTTATGGATTTAATGGCGTGACTGATCGCGAACAATTTTTTGTTACGATTATCAAAAATTAATTTTCCATCTTCCGGACAACCGAAGGATGATACCCATCCCATCCCTTTTTCTTTGTGTATGTCGTGCACCGTTTGAAGCCATAATTTAATCTGTTCCAAGTTGTGTAACAACCGATTGCCTTTATCAGGAGTATTCAAGCGATTTGCATAGGGTATTCGGCTAATGAGCTTACCCTCTGCATCTTTGTTTTCACGCCATGCGATTTCTGCAGTCTTACTAGCCTCCCAGAGCGAAATTTTTGAAAAGTCTACATACCCTTCAACCAGCGAGTGAGCCATCGCTTCAATTTCAGGCATGGCAGCTTCCGCAAAACTAATCCTTTGGTTGCTCGAAAAAGCTTTTTCTGCTTCGACTAAAACCATCGCTTTTTGATCAATTGATTCTGCAATGGCCTCTACCATGGAATACTTGATCTGGGCCTTCAGGTTTCCTTCGAGCATGAGGTCAATGGCTTTAAAATCAGCTTGATTATCTATTGAAGCCTTTGGGTAATCTGGATTTTGGTCAAAGGTTCCTTGTTCTGGCTGGCTTTCTACTGTTTCTTGATCAGCTTTTTCTGCTAAACTTATTTGACTGTTAGCTTTCCGGTGCGTTCCGGTTATGATTAGGGATTCTCCAGCATTAAAAATAGTGTTTTGCTTGGAAAATGAGTTCACGAATTCGATTTTTCCTTCGAGAACTTCGGCGTGCACCTTGGTTGAATCCTCAAGGTTTTCAATGAAGGCAGTAAAACGTGTTCCAAGGTCGTTGAGTTTTCCAGCAGGAGTGAGCAAACTAAAACTACCGGGCTCTCCTTCATGGGTAACTGCCACTTTACCCTCAATCATTTCAAGAGTCTGGTCGTCTATAACATGAAAAAAAGCTGGGCCATTTATGATTGCACTGGTTTTTGTGGGAAATTGTATTTCAATACTCCCATTCTTCAGATGTAAAACCCGGTCCGGTATCGGGGCTCCGATCACAACTTCAGTTCCTCTCCAATCCGCTTGATCCATCGAAACCAGGCTAACTTTGGAAGGGGAGTCCGATGAGGTTCCAAAATAAACAAAAATCAAGGCTGCAGCTGCCCAGCCCAACCAAGCAGGTGGCTTACTTTTTGATTCTACCACCGGTTCAATGGAAGGGGTGGGGAAAGGCAGGGCTTTTCCATCCGGTGCCACATGATTTTCCAGGACTGCATGGGTTTCCAGACAATCTTGATAATACCTTCTTAACTCTTTGCTTTCTGCAAAGAATTCTTCAAGCCGTTGAAATTCAGGCTCTGAAATATCTTGATCTATTAGTTTCCAAACAAGTTCTTCTTCTGGTTTCATATTAGGCAGGGTTTGATTTCATATTTTCCTGAATACAATCATGGAGCTTATATCGAAGTCGTAGTAACTTTTGTGAAAGTGCATTTGGGGTAATCCCATGTTTTTGGGCAATCTTTTCAACCGTTGATTCATTGCGGTATCTATCTAGTAAAAGGGTACGGCTTGCTTCTTTTAATTTGGCCAAGCATTTTTCCATGGCGATCTCTCTTTCTGAATGAGTTCGTTCGTCGGGAATTTCATTCCCCATGATTTCAATAAGTTCAAGATTGAAAATTAATTTTTCCCTACTTTTATCCCGACAATATGCCATCGCTTGGAAATAACATACCCGATAGGCCCACTTTAAAAAAATGGTATCAGGATCCCAGTCGAGTCGTTTGATCCAAAGTAATTTATTGCACTCCTGCAGAACATCATCGGTGGAGGACGAGTTGGCTAATATCTTAGCCAAATAAGCCCTCATTTTAGGCTGTGCCTTGGTGAGTTCATTTACAAAATGAATATCTTGGTCTTTATTTTCCATGCATTCTAATCTTTATACCTTAGACCCCAGAAATATGACCAAAAAATGAGATCTTTTTATCCTTCTTGGAAGTTGTTTCTAAGTTCTCAATCTGCCAAATTTATCATCTGCCCGGAACGAAAGGAATCATCGGCAGCAAGCACGATCTCACTAGCACGGATTGCACTTTCCTGGTGTTCGTCGAGCTTCTGCCTACCCAAAATTCCATCGAGAAAGAAGAGCTGCTCCCGCCGGCATAATTCATCATGGTCCGGTTCGTCATCGAGTTCAATAAACTCATCCCTTGGTTCGAGTTCACCCGCGGAGTTCTGGACACTTTTATGAAGCAGAATTCGTTCGGTTTGGGTGTGTGCATCAACTGAAGAGGATTTCCCCCGTGAAGATGCATCCCCGGCCACAATACTGGCACTTCCCAGTGGACCAACCACATCTTTTATAAAGAAAGCAGTCTCACTCATCATGGGTCCCCAACCTGCCTCGTACCAACCTACGCTGCCATCCTCAAAAGTAACCTGTAGGTGACCATAATTAATTTTGTTTTCTGGTAATTCGTTCGTGAGTTGAGCACCGAGTCCGGAGACCCGAGTCGGTTTGGAACCAGTCATTTGGCACATCACATCGACATAATGAACCCCGCAATCAACGATCGGTGAAATCGAGGATAGTAGACTCTTGTGAGTTCCCCAATTTTTTCCGTATGATTGTTGATTGAGATTCATCCTCATGACAAGGGGCTTCCCCAAAGTTTTTGCTACTTGGACGAATTTGATCCAACTTGGATGTTGTCGTAAAATATATCCGACGACGAGAGCCTTGTTTTTCTCGCGAGCTAGGCGGACAAGCTCTTTACATTGCTCCGTGCTTTCGGCTAGAGGTTTTTCGGTGAAGACATGACAGCCGGCTTCCAAGGCCATTTTGGCAAAGGGGAAATGGGTGTCCGGATAGGTTGATATGCAGACCGCGTCAGGTTGAAAATCAACCAAGGCTTGTTGGTAATCGTTGGCCTCCGGAGTTCCCTCCGGGAGCTTGTCCATCAAGTCAGTCCGGGAATCGGGTTTGCGGGTGCAAACAGCAGCTATTTCAAATTCAGGAATGGATGCGTAAGCGAGGGCATGGGAGCGTCCCATATTCCCAGCTCCTACTACGAGGACTTTAATGGTTTGGTTCATAATGGGTTGCATGTGCTTATCGCGAAATCCAGTCAGATGGTCGGTGCTTGCGTACAAGCTCATCCTGCATCTCGCCCACGAATTTGTAGTAATTTCCAAGAGTGAGTTTTGAGGCCGCGGCTTCGTCGACCAATACGGTGGTTCTTGGGTGAAATTGTAAAGCCGAGGCTGGGCAGAATGCGGAGAGCGGACCTTCCACCATATCACGGATCGCCTGTGATTTGTTTTCTCCATGGGCGAGAAGCAAAATCCTCCGGGCATTTAGAATCGTTTGAATACCCATGGTAATGGCAAGTTTGGGTTGGAATTCTCCGGGTTCGAAAAAGCGGGAATTATCCTCCATGGTTTGCTTGGTCAGGGTTTTGACCCGGGTGATCGATTTCAGGCTGGAGGTGGGTTCATTGAATCCAATGTGCCCGTCCGACCCAACGCCGAGGACTTGGAGGTCGATTCCTCCCACTGCCTGAATGCTTTGCTCATAGGCGGGTCCAACTTCAAGCGGGTTTTCCGCCATTCCATCCGGCACTTGAGTATTGGGTTTTTCAATATCGATCCGGTCGAATAGGTTCTCATCCATAAAGCTTCGATAACTTTGCGGGTGATTCGAGCGAATTCCAACATATTCATCCAAATTGAAGGTTTTGACGCCCGCAAAGCTGAGACCCTCTTGCTGATGCCTCCTGATTAACTCCTGATACAAGCCAAGAGGAGTAGATCCAGTAGCCAGACCAAGAACGGAGTCTGGAAAAGTTTTGACTTGTGATTCGACCAAATCCGCACTTTTTTGGGCGAGAGAAGTGGCGTCGGGGAAGATGAGGACTTGCATAGAGTTTCGGATGGGCAGAGAAAGCATCCACTATGGAATGCAATGGATCCTGATATCAACCCAAAAGATTGATGATGGAGGGGGGAATTAAGAAAAGGAATAGCAAGGAGGCTCCTGTAAGGCCTCCATTATAGAATTTCGGTATTCTAATTATTGTAAGAAATCAACGCGGTACTAGAGCCTTTAACTATAACATGGTGGAGCGGAACTTTTTATAAAATAGATTGTGAAATTATTTAACCACTTGCAGGTTGCCCCTCATCAGAATGTGGTGTCCCGGGAAAGTGCAGACATAAGGATAATCTCCTGGTTTAGCCGGAGCCTTGAAATCTATGACTTCTTCCTCACCACTGTTCAATAATTTACTCGCCCAAATAATATCCTTGCTGGGGGGAATAAAAGCCAAATCGAAACCTTTCGCACCCAAGTTTAGAGCCGCCATGGCTACCGTGTCCGCTTTGCCAGGATTGACCAAGACGATGTTGTGAGGCATGGCGTCAGGGTTGGCAAAAACAAGGCGTATTTTTTTACCTGCCTTTACGGTGAGAGAAGGAGTATCGTACTTCATTTTTTCAACTAAGGTGGCAATCCGAATTGTAGTCAGACCCTTCGTATCCGAAATAATTCCGGATTTTTGAACAACCTTTTTTTCCTTAGCACCCAATTCGGCGGGCATTCGGTTGAGTACTTCTCGAGCGAAATCGTAAGTCTGATTGTAAAGCTTGTTGATTTCTTGCTGTTCGACGGCTTCCAACACATCCAAACCTACCCTCCGAGGCAGGTAAGAAGCGGTAACCGTAGCGGTCATACGAACGCGGCCATGTGGATCGGATGCTGCTCTCTCTAGTAAAGCGGATGCTTCTGGGATGCTTGAATAATTAAATCGTAAAACATTCAAGGCAGCGGAGCGAACTCGGTGATCGGAGGATTTGAGTAAGTTTTGTAAAAGAGCTTGGTCGAGTTTTCCCGCTCCCCAGCTTACCCAGAGTGCCTCAAGTTGTAGCCGTTCATCCTTTCCTTTGGCCCAGGCCGTAACCGCTTGGGCGACCGCATCGGAATCTCTACCCCGTAACTCTCGACGGGTCCGATACCGGGTTCTTAATTCAGGAAGTTCCAAATTTGAAATCAGTTCCTTAATACTTGCCCCATGAATTTTTGCAGGTTGGACCAGCGGGCGGGAAGGGTAGGTAATGCGGTAGATCCGGCCATGCTTATGATCTCGATTGGGATCACGGGCATTGTGCTGCATGTGTCCAATCAATGCATTTTGCCAATCGACGACATAGAGAGAGCCATCCGGTGCGAATTCGAGGTCGGTGGGTCGAAAGTTCAAGTCCTTGGAAACAAAAAGATCTTGTCGGTATTCAGTAGTAAATCCGGGGTCTTGATCGATGACCTTATGTTGCTTCGCTCCAAGATATCCGATGTTGTTGTTAATCAGAATATCACCTTGGACTTCGTCCGGGAAATGCCTGCTGGATACGAATTCGATTCCGGAAGTTGGACGCACCTTGTTGGAAGTGATGATGTCAGGTGCTTTCAAATTTGCGCCGTACCTGGCCTTGATCATCCCCGGAAGCATCCATGACATGCTTGTGCCCGAGGTATGAAGAAAAAGTTCTTGTCCGTAGGCATCGACTGCCACACCCCAGGGGTTCGGAATGCTAAATTGGGCATGGCGTATGAGCCTGCGGGTGCGGGGATCGTAACGGTAAAATCCGCCGTTCGAACCACGCTGAGGGCCGAATGCGGTTTCCACATGACTATGCAGGAATATTCCTTCGCTCATAATAATGGCACCGGCCGGATCCGCACAGAAAGAGGAAATCGCATGGTGGGTATCATGGTCATCGAACCCAGAAAGCAAAACTTCACGCTGATCGTATTGGTCATCTCCGTCCGTGTCCTCAAGGAAAACCAAACTTCCGCTTTGGGAAACATAAACCCCATCGTGGGCGATTTCGAAACCAATGGGGATGTGAAGGTCGTCCGCAAAGTTGATTTGTTTGTCTGCCTTGCCATCGTTATTGGTGTCTTCGAAAATGATCAATTTGTCTTTTGGTAAAGGATCTCCGATGCGGTAGTGGGGATAACTCGCCATGGTTGCGACCCAGAGTCTACCTTTGGAATCGAAAGATATTTGGACAGGGTTGGCTAAGTCTGGAAAGGTCTTTTCGTCGGCAAATAGTTCGATTTTGTACCCCTCGGCTACTTCAATCTTGGTTTGGGCTTTAGGTCCGGGAGTGTACTCGATTAAGCCGTTTTTGCTGTTTTTTGTCGGAGGTAGGTAATTGGTCGGAACCGCGGGAAGTTCGGAAGTTTGAACATCGGCACTTACCAGATCGTAAGCTTTCCCTTGGAGCGTTGCCCAAATTGCTTGGTCTCGATTGACTGTGTATTCTCTGGTTTTTTCAATTTCAAAAGGGTAATTCTGCGGGCCGTAAGGATTGTAACGACGACCGTAGACATGGACACCATTGGGTACCTTGTAGTCATTCAACCAGAAGAAGTTTTTATCCATGACTGCCTGGTGTACTTGCTTTTTAAGGCTATCTTTTGGTTTCTTGTCTGGAAAGATTGAATCTGCCAAAAATTCACCTAACTTTTTGTAGCCATGATCATTGTAGAGGGCACCATCAATGGTATACCTGTTTCCATTTTGATACCAGTTTAAGGAAGGAGCAAAACAATCAATAAAAAGAATCTTATTTGCCGCAGCTACCTCGCTCATACTTTGAGTGTAAATTCTCAAGTTACGATTTTGAGCTTTCCCTGAGGTAATCCCTTCTATGGCTTCCACCGCGGTGGGGGAAATAAGAACGATCTTGGGGGTATTTCTGCCAAAAGGTTTTGATTTAAGGTGCTTAACATACGCGTCTAATTCTTTCTTAAACCTTTCTGCCTCTCTGGGACCATCAAAGGAAGAATTAAAACCAAAAAAGCATAGCACAACTTCGGCATGCAGTTGGGAGAGCCATTCGTCCGGGGTAGGGAAGTGACCTTTCGGCTTCGTGTCTGCCTTTAAGCTTGCATGAATGAGTTCTTTGGCACCAGGGAAAGCATATTGTTCCTCTTGCTCTCGGCTCGGATGCGGTCGAAAGCCTGGAGTGTTACCTTCATCGCAAAGGTTCCGGATTTTTAAGTTTTTGTCCGGGTGGCGGAGAAAAATTTCAGTTTCAAAATGTCCAAAGTGAATCATTCGTGAGCCCATACCTGAACCCACAAACACCACATCATCTTCATCGGACAAAATAATATTTCCACTCAAATGAATCCAAGAGGTTAAAAATATAGTTAAGGTCAGCAGGCTTATTCCGGTTTTGTGTAACATAGGAAATGAAATTTCAGTAAATTTGGGCTAAGGTTTTTATCTTGATGTGATTTTAAGCTTTCACAAATGAATAATAAAAGCATCTAGAAAAATCTGGGAATAATAGGATTAAATTCTATTTTTTAATATATTATTACCTGGTCATTCTTGACCTCATCAAAAAAATCAAGGTCCATATCTTCCCCAATTTAAGCAATGATAGGTTTCACCACATGACCATGCACATCGGTAAGTCGAAAATGTCTCCCTTGGTATTTAAAAGTTAAGCGTTCGTGGTCGATCCCGAGTAAATGTAAGATTGTGGCATGGAAATCATGAACATGAACCCCGCCTTCCGCCACACTGTAAGAGTAATCATCCGATTGACCATGGGTGGAGCCGGGGCGGATCCCTCCACCGGCGAACCAGGTTGAGAAATTTCGGGGATGATGATCCCTTCCAAAATTGGTTCCATTGAATTTACCCTGGCAATAATTCGTTCTTCCGAATTCGCCTCCCCAAATTACTAAAGTATCCTTGAGCAGTCCTCGTTGCTTAAGGTCCTGAACCAACGCATACGATGCCCGGTCCGTTTCCTTACATTGTTTTTTGATTCCTCCAGGCAACCCTCCGTGTTGGTCCCAACCGGGATGGTAGAGTTGAATGAATTGAACATTCTTTTCCGCCAACCTGCGTGCGAGGAGGCAATTGGCCGCAAAAGTTCCCGGCGTTCGGGCTTCCTCGCCGTAGAGTTTAAAGGTGGATTCGGGTTCGCGGTCGATCGCAGTCACCTCAGGAATCGAACTTTGCATTCGAAAGCCCATTTCGTACTGGGCAATTTTTGTTTCAAGACCCGAATCTCCGGTTTTTTCTAGTTGGAGTTCATGAAGTTCTTTTAAACGATCGAGCATATTACGCCGTCCTTTCGCTGAAACTCCTCCCGGGCTGTTAAGATATAAAATCGCATCCTTATCCGCCCGGAATCGGGTTCCGGCATGTTTGCCAGGTAGGAATCCACTTCCCCAAAGTCTGGAAACCAGAGGTTGACCGCCTTTGCCTTTTGTTTTCAGGACTACGAAATTAGGCAGGTTCTCGTTCATTGAACCCAGCCCATGAGATAACCAGGAGCCCATGCTCGGACGACCAGGAAATTGGGATCCGGTTTGCATGAAGGTAACCCCCGGTCCGTGATTAATGGCTTCGGTGTACATTGAATTCACAATGCACATATCATCCGCCACCTTGGCGGTGTTCGGAAGCAGCTCACTGATCCATTGTCCACTCTTACCATGTTGGGAAAACTTAAAGGGGGATCCAACTAAGGGGAGGCTGGCCTGATTGCCGGACATTCCCGTCAATCTTTGTCCTTTGCGAACGGAGTCGGGTAATTCTTTACCAGTTTCTTGATTCAATCTCGGTTTGTGGTCAAACAGATCGATCTGGGACGGTCCTCCGGATTGAAAGAGATAAATTACTCGCTTGGCTTTGGCAGGGTGGTGTAACCCAGCACCTGACTCCGCGTGAAGCATATTGGCTAGAGCCAATCCCCCCAGTCCTCCACCAAAACGGTTGAGAAAGTTTCGTCGAGTCATGCCAAGTGCAGATTCAAAACCGGTGCATTTATTTTGATTCATTCTCTTTATCTTTTTGAAAGGGTCCCATCGAAATTCATAAGCGTGGAAATCATTGAAGTCACCGCGGCCAAGTTAGAGGGATTGTTGGAATTTGCTTTGTAGTACCCGACCAAAAGGAATTTATCTGCCTCCTTAATATCGGTAAAATATTCCTTTTGTTCCCGTAATAAATTGAGCAGGATGACGGCTTCTTTTTCGCTTGGGTAACGGCTGGTCAATTGACGGAATGCGTCATTGATCAGCCCCATTGGGTTATTCTCACCATGCTTGGCAATCAGTTGATCGGCCAGGGCTCGGGCGGCTTCAACAAATTGGGTACCATTGAGTAATATCAGGGACTGGGATGGGGAATCCGTCCTTTCGCGTCGCACTGTGCAGACATCCCGCTTGGAAGCATCGAGGGCCATCATTACGGGGGTGGGGCCAGTGCGTTTCCAGAAAGTGTACAGACTTCTGCGGTACACATTGGGGGCGCCATCTGGGTGGATGGGTTTAAAGGAAGCATTCAAATCATAGGGCTTGGAGCTGGGACCTCCGATTTTCTTATGAAGGAGTTGACTGTGGGACAGGAGACCATCCCGTATCATTTCTGCGGGTAAACGGTATGCGGATGATCGGCTAAGTAAAAGATTTTCGGGATCTTTTTCCTGAGCCAATGAAATAATCCTACTTTCCTGCCTGTAGGTGTGGGAAAGCACCATCTTCTTTAGTATATGATGAAGGTTCCAGCCTGAATTTATGAGGTCCCGTGCCAGCCAGTCCAGCAGCTCGGGATGAGTGGGCGGCTTACCCTGCATACCAAAGTCTTCCGAGGTGGAAACCAGTCCACGGCCAAAAATCATTTGCCAGTAACGGTTTACGGTAACGCGGGCGAACAGGGGGTGGTCAGCATTTGTGAGCCACTCGGCCAGACCTAAGCGATCCCTTGGTGCACCATTCGGAAACGGGGTCAAAACTTCCGGGGTTGCCCGCTGAACCACCTCTCCACGGTTTTCATAATGACCACGCTCCAAAATATGAGTCTCCCGGACTCCCGGTATTTCTTTCATCACCATGATTTCGGATAGCCGCTGTCGTTGGTCCCCCAAGCTTTTCCTCTCCGCATATAACGCCTGCCTGGCAGACACACTTGGCTTGTGGGCAGAATATAAAAATATGTCCCGCACTGAGGAGTCATCAATCTTTTCACGAAGTCCTGCCAGTTTCTCGATTTCAGAACCTGAAATTATCCGGTCAAACAGGTAGAATTCATCCAGTATTCCGTTCTTGAATCCACGATCCCGCATCCTCTGGGCAAATCCAATAAATGGATCTCCCCCACCGGTGATCTCCCGGGTCAGGTGATCCCTGATAATTTCGATGCTTGCTAGTTTCCCATTTTCAAAAAGTTTCAGCCCCGCTGCCCGGCTCGATCCGTCGTAGGTCAGTCCGACATGGGTCCATTGGTTAAGGGGAAGTGTATTTTGTGATTTTATACGGATGGCATTACCGGGCCAGAAATGAATCAGGGCAGGGGACAGTCGCCCATTTTCGATTAATATCTCGATCCCGCGACTAGCTGCATCCGTCCACGCCTTGGACCGGCGAACAACCACGGCCCGGTCCAATTCAATCGTTGGCTTTACCCAAAAGGCCATACTGAAATTCTGGTGCCTGTTAAAGTCTCCAAATCCGGATGGGAAATTAAGGGCATCGTCCCCGGTGAAATGGATTCCCTTACCGAATTTTCCTTCCACTTCTTTATTATTACCATTGGTAGAAGCATCCTTGGTAGGGTTCGCTGAGTTCGGGTAGCGGTCGCCATTTCGATCATCAAAGGAGAGGTAAGCCATCGGCTTGGCATATTGAATGTCTGTGTCTCTTTTCACTTTCCATTTTTCAATGAGATGATTTTCCACCTTTTTAATCTGCTCGTCATTGAGGGCACTTGAGAAAATGAGGACCTCTCCGATCTCCCCATTCCAGTTGTATTTACCCCCGTGGTTACGGTCTCGACCTATCCGACTGGCGATCACATCTCCGGTGGTACGCAGGGAAACCACCGCAAGTTTGTTGGGATAGTTCGATCCTGCATTGGCTTCCATTCCATTGATTCGTAGGCTCCCTTTGCGGATATGCTGGTGGGTATGTTGCGGATGCCAAAATTTGTCTCCGTTTGAATAGAAGTGATGAGCGGAAGGATGACATAGAAGCGAGCCTGAGTTGCCGGATGTTTTACTCAATACCCAGAACACGGTTCGGATGTCTTTGATTTCCTCAAATTCATGATAATCATTGGATTTGGAGTGATATCTTACCACCTCTAAACCGCTTGGTTTATGAGTTTCCAATTTGGGGGAAGCGTGCCGGGTGGCATGGTTTTGTTTCCCACTTAGATCTGCCCAAGTCCCGGAAGTACTATTGTACTCGTTTGCATCGAGCCAAAGGACCGGCTTCATGGAAAGCGGATTGAAATCTGGCTCTACCTCTCTAGGCTCAGCATTCCTGATTGGTTTGGAAAAATAATGGGCACGGCCGACCGATTCGAGTTTTACTTCCTTAATCCAGTTGCCAAACGCGTCCTTGGCTTCAGGTGATTTACGGACATCCTTCAGTTTCTGTTCTGCAGATTTAATTTTTTCATCACTGGGAAGATCACCCAGTACCAAGGTGGGAGTGGGCACGGATTGAGTGAAAAAGGAATAAAGTCCAGCCTCATCGATGTTGTTGAAGTACGCGGAGAGAGAGAAGTAATCCTTCTGGGTGACCGGATCGTACTTGTGATCATGGCAACGGGTACACTCCATGGTGAGTCCGAGAAAGGCAGTGCCAAACGTATGCACCCGGTCCGCTACATATTCGATCCGGAACTCCTCGGACACACTTCCGCCTTCCACTTTTTGGGGATGCAGGCGGTTGAAGCAGGTTGCGAGGATCTGGTCGCGGGTTGCGTTGGGGATGAGATCACCTGCGATTTGTTCGGTTACGAAACGGTCATAGGGTTGATTCTTCCGAAAGGATCGAATGACCCAATCCCTCCAAGGCCAAACATTTCGGTTACGATCCACTTGGTAGCCATAGGTGTCAGAATACCGAGCTACATCCATCCACTCGGATGTCATCCGCTCCGCGTATTCATCAGTATCAAGTAAGCGATCGACCACTTTTTCGTGGGCATCCTTCGACCTATCCCCCAGAAAAGCGTCCACATCATGCAACGAGGGTGGAAGTCCGGTAAGGTCATAAGTGACTCTTCGTAACCAGGTGATTTTGTCCGTTTCCGTGCTTGTGTGAAGGGGAGACTTCTCAAGCAGTCTGGAGATGAAGTGATCAATTTCATTGTTTGGACTGGGATGTTTGGATTCGGGTACATCTACAGATTTAGGCAAAGCCTGAAAGGACCAGTGCTTTTCGTATTTCCCACCCTCCTTGATCCATTGATCAATTAATTTTTTCTCTTCATCAGTAAGTGGGAGTTTACTTTCAGGAGGTGGCATCACATCGATTGCGTCATCACTGTAAATACGCCAATGAATTTCGGAATTTTCCAGGCTGCCTGGAGTCAGCCCCACAAATCCATTATGCTCCTTAATCGCCTCCTCAAAAGAATCAATTCGGAAATCAGATTTCTGGTTTTTCGCATCCGGACCATGGCATTTGTAACACTTATCGGAAAGAATCGGCCTAATTTGTCGGTTGAAATCGACCTTTCCCGTCGCAACGAATGCCAGCAAGAGAAAGGAAAAAACTGGGAACAAGTTAAAAGGTTTCAAATTTTGGATTGGGAGAGGAGAAAGAAACAGATAACGAATAGCATGTAAGCCTACAAATTAGACAAAATAATTTTCTAATTACTTTTTATATTCCGGATTGCTTTTGGGCAACTTTGCACCATCCGCTTTTAACCGCGCCATTAATTCTTGGTCCAGTGCTTTCACCAGTCCGGGCTTTCTTTCTGCCAGATTATTGGCTTCTCCCAAGTCGTTCTTGAGGTCATAGAGTTCGTAAATACCTTCCCAGAATTTAATTAATTTGAAATTGCCTTTCCGAATCATGGAGTAGGGACCAGGGGCATGACGGTAGTGGGGGAAGTGCCAGATTAGGGTCTCCCGTTTGGGAGTTTTCTTTCCTCCACTGTACAAGTGGGAATTTAGGGAAAGGCCGTCAATCGGTCGGTCCTTGGGCAGTGCAGTTCCTGTCGCCTCCATGATCGTGGGAAATAAATCGATGGAAGATACCGGAAAGTCCGTCTTCTTCCCAGCAGGTATTTTGGCGGGCCATCGGGCAAGGAAGGGAACCCGGATCCCACCCTCATAGCAGTATCCTTTTCCGCTACGGAGGGGAGCATTTTCAGTGGGACCACCGTTTCGGTCGAGCCCGCCATTATCGCTCGTGAAAATAATCAGGGTGTTGTCGTCAATTCCGTGCTTCTTTAGTTCGGCGAGCATATCCCGCATACAGTCATCAATCGATTCAACCATCGCGGCATATTTTCGATTGGTTTCGGACATTCCCTCCTTGAATTTGTATTTGTCGGCCACTTCCTGAATGGCCTGAATGGGGGTATGCACCGCGTAGTGGGATACCTGAATGAAGAAAGGCTGGTCTTTCCATTGGCGGATCAGTTTTACCGCTTCATCCGCTTCCCGGTGGGTTAAATATTCTCCTTTCTTTCGGCCGGGTAATTTATGAATACCGGCCCGAATGGTGGGGTGCTTGTGTTTTGGATTATTATAGGGATCAAAAAAGGATGGAGGTTGTCCATAATCGCATCCACCAAAGTTTTCATGATATCCCTGGTTTTCCGGATACCATGCCTCATCTCCGAGGTGCCATTTTCCAATGTATGCGGTTTTGTACTTATTTTTTTGAAGGGCTTCCGCAATGGTGATTTCAGATCTTTCCATCCAATATGGATTCGGCGGGCATAGAAGTTTTCGGTTTTTTCCACCGACATATTCTGTCGGATTCTTTTCGGGTGTGCCAATCCCGCCGCGTTGAAAGAGCGAGCGTATCCAATCAGTCACTCCGAGGCGGTGTGGATAACGCCCAGTTTGAACCGCAGCCCGGGTGGGGGAGCAGACTGCACAGGCGGCATAACCATTGGTGAAAAGAATACCTTCCCGGGCAAGGCGGTCGACATGCGGAGTACGGTAAAAATCAGAACCCTGGCAACTCAGATCCATCCATCCCATATCATCGACAAGTACGAGGATGATATTAGGTTTAGCCTCGCCCTGGGTACTAATCGCTTGTACTTGGCAGGCCAGGAGACAGAAAAAAGAAAGGAAGAGGAGAATTTTCATACCATTCTTTACAACCTTGATTTATCGGGTGCAAGCAAAGCCTTAGATCAGGAGTAGGAAATTATTGCATCCCAATCGGACTGAGAAATAAGAATCTGAACTAGATTTAGAAGGTATTTCCTACCTTGAACGCATTTTGGAAAGCAGTTTTAAAATTTCTAGGTATAACCAGACTAGGGTCACCATCAGTCCAAAAGCACTGTACCATTCCATGTATTTTGGGGCTCCATTTTCGGCGCCCGCTTCGATAAAATCAAAATCAACAACTAAATTTAGAGAAGCGATGACTACGATAAATAAACTAACCCCGATGCTAAAAAGCGAAGAATTAAAAGGATCTAATACCGGAATTCCGCTTCCGAAAAAACTCATAATGAAGCTTATCATGTACACCAGAAATATACCACCTGTCGCAGCCGCAACCCCAAGTTTAAAGTTCTCTGTAGCTTGAATAAGTTTGAATTTGTACAGAATGAGCAGGGAAAAGAAGATACCAAAGGTGAGGAAAATCGCTTGGAAAGCAATTCCTTCGAACATCCTTTCGAAGACCATACTGATCGCTCCCAAAAGTAGTCCTTCGACTACCGCATAAATCGGGGCAGTCACCGGAGACCATGTTTTTTTGAAAATGGTAACTATGGCAATGATCAGTCCGCCAATGGCAAGAGGCCATATAAGCCCCATCCAGTATTCAGCATTCCGAAAGGCGTAAAAGCCAGAAGTAAAAAGCAAAACTAAGCAGATCATAGTTTTGTTCACGGCTCCTTCAAGGGTCATAACTTCGGACGACTTATCCGTGTTAATCCGGGTGAAGCTTTTGGTGGTGAGTGCTGGGTTTCCTGACCTGTATCCAATGTGATTGCTCATGACAGAAAACATAGTTATTTTTAGAGTAAAAATCAATGCATTCCTACAACACCCAATGATTTTCCTGATACAAGGCTCTTCAAAAAGCTCAAATTTCTTTTGGAAGAAATTGGATTTTCTTCGCACCCCTTCAGGCTTCCGAATCAAAAAGTAAATGATTTCAAGTTATTTGTATCTTGCTGCTGCGATTATTTGTGAGGTGATTGGAACCATGCTGCTGCCATATTCCAAGAATTTCACCAAACTATATCCAAGTGTGTTTCTTGTCTTACTTTATTTACTCGCCTTTGTTTTTCTTTCTTTTGCGGTGAAGGAAATTCCTTTAACCGTTGTCTATGCAACTTGGTGCGGTGTCGGCATATTTCTGGTATCGGTCTTGAGTTATTTTTTGTTTGCTCAATCGATTCCCTGGCAAGGAATCCTCGGTCTTATTTTGATTGTACTTGGGGTAACTTTGGTGAATGGCTTCCGTTCTGATCCGTCCTGAGCCATCCTTCACTCATTGATC
>Ga0213863_10000693_pt1 | contig 25053 bp, 20 predicted proteins | sample PICome_8_FD_160128 | JGI IMG/M metagenome (GOLD analysis project Ga0213863, IMG submission 160128) | Coastal seawater microbial communities near Pivers Island, North Carolina, United States - PICO497 | ecosystem: Environmental > Aquatic > Marine > Coastal | place: USA: North Carolina... | reverse complement strand
CGCCGTGATTAAAAAAATGCTTTAACTACCTATGCAAACAGCGGTTTACGCAGGTAGTTTTGATCCACCGACCAACGGGCACCTCTGGATGATTAGCCAAGGACTCGCTCTCTTTGATCGCCTCGTAGTCGCAATCGGCCAGAATCCTTCAAAAGACTACGTTTTTGCTACCGAAGAAAGAATCGACCTTCTCCGCACTTCTATTCCCTCTTGTGAGAGGCTTACCATAACCCATTTCGATAATCGCTATCTGGTGGATTATGCCAAGGAAGTCGGTGCGGAGTTTATTCTTAGGGGGATTCGCTCTCCAGGAGATTATGAATACGAGCGTGTCATGCGCCATATCAATAGTGACATGGCTCCTGATATTAACACCGTTTTCCTGATGCCACCGCGCGAAATGGCTGAGCTCTCATCAAGCATGGTGATGGGGATGGTCTGCCCAGAAGGCTGGGGAAAAACGGTGCGCCGCTATGTCCCCTCTGCGGTTTTTGACGCGCTAGCAACTAAGCATTCACAATAAGTGCCATGCCCACCATCGCTATTGCTCTAGGGGCTTTGATCCTCTACCTCGTCGCCTATCATACTTACGGAAGATGGCTGGGTCAGAAAATTTTTCGTCTGAGCACCGAGGCAAAAGTGCCTTCGATCGAGTTGGAAGATGGGTCCGATTACGTCCCAACCGAAAAAGGGATCGTTTTCGGTCATCATTTCACTTCTATCGCAGGAACTGGGCCGATCGTTGGTCCTGCACTTGCCGTAATCTGGGGTTGGGTCCCAGCCTTGTTGTGGGTGATCTTTGGCTCAATCTTGATTGGTGCGGTTCACGACTTTGGTGCCTTAGTCGTTTCCCTAAGAAGCAAAGGACAAACTGTTGGGGACATAGCTGGGCGAGTCATCACTAAGCGCACGCGCATCTTATTTTTAACCGTCCTTTTTTTAGCCTTAACAATCGTGTTGGCGATCTTTGGCCTTGTCATTGCAAGCGTCTTTAAGAATTACCCTCAAGCAATCTTCCCCTGTTTAATTCAGATCCCACTTGCGGTAATCATCGGCCTCACAATTCACCGAAAAGGTTCCAGCATCCTAATTCCGTCGCTCGTTTCGTTGGTCCTCATGTATCTCAGCGTGGCCTTCGGCGATGCTGGTTTTTTAGGGGATTTTAATCAGCTTCTCGGAGGTGATCCTTCCGACCCGAACAGCAGCGGACTGTCAGTCATCAGCTGGGTTATGCTCTTACTTGGCTATTCCTATATCGCTTCGGTTCTTCCCGTTTGGACCCTTCTCCAACCACGCGACTATATTAATAGCCTTCAACTTCTATCGGCTCTGGGACTGGTTGTTCTTGGCCTTATTGCAGCCTGCTTTCTTGGAGGTGCCGCGCCGACTCCAGGAGCTGAACGCCCAACATTAGAAATTGTCGCACCAGCTTTCAATTTCTCCCCCGAAGGTGCACCTTCGATCTTCCCTTTCCTATTCATTACAATTGCCTGTGGCGCAATCTCAGGTTTCCACTGCTTGGTTTCTTCAGGAACATCTTCCAAGCAATTGAAGTGCGAGAGTGACGCTCAATTTGTCGGATACGGCTCCATGTTAACGGAAGGATTTTTAGCCGTCCTCGTGATTCTTGCATGCATTTCGGGACTTGGGCTTGGAACTGGTAATGGGGAAGACTTCAGATCAGGATCAGCAGCTTTTGAAGCCCGCTATGCTTCGTGGGATGCCGCAAAAGGACTGGGAGCAAAAGTTGGAGCATTTGTCGAAGGAAGTGCCAATTTTCTCAAATCACTCGGACTACCTGCCAAATTCTCAATTGCTTTAATGGGCGTCTTTGTGGCTTCATTTGCAGCCACCACCCTTGATACTGCTTGCCGCTTACAACGATATGTCGTGCAAGAACTCGCTGTAACCTTGGCGCCACGCCACCGCGTCGACGGTAAACGGAACGGAGACTTTGTGAATGGGAACCCTCTCTTTTGGCTTACAAATCGGCATGCTGCTACCCTCTTTGCTATTACGATCGCTTTCTTCATTGCGCAGCTTCCTGGGGGAGAAGGTAAGGCAGCTGGAACCGGAGGACTTCTCCTTTGGCCACTTTTTGGAGCCGTTAACCAACTTTTGGCCGGACTCGCGTTTCTTGTGATTACGTTCTGGTTAAGACGCCGGGGCCTCCCCTATTTTCTGGCTCTTATTCCAGGAATCTTGATGCTTATTCTTCCCGCTATTGCGATGTCTTTAAATCTGAGGGACTTTGCCGATAAGAATAGCTGGCTATTATTTGGCTTTGGTTTCACTACCATCATCATCGAAGTTTGGATGATTGTGGAGGCGATCTCAGTCTGGAAAAAATCAAAAGGAATTCTTGAGATTGAAGAAAATAGGCCAGAGGCGACAGGAGATGAAGGAGGCAGATCGTGCTAGGAAGATTATGGCTCTAGGATCCATATCTCATCCCGAAAACAGCTTCTAGTTTCAGCGAAAAACGGCCCATCGCCAGGGCGAAGGACCGTCTTGAATTAAAGCCTCACTCAAATCTCGTCTTAGCCGAAGATCGAAGTGATTGGATTGCCGAGCTCGGCTTCCGCACCACCAAGTCGGAACGGGCGCCCACTTGGAGAGCTAACAACTTGGGCGTGGTCTATGCCTAAGGCATGGCCAATCGTGGCATTGAAATCTTGGATTGAGACGGGGTCCTTGGCAACGCGGGCTCCTCCTTTATCGGATTCACCATACTTCTGGCCACCAGCGACACCGCCTCCAGCCATGACTGCAGAGAAACAGGCTGGGTGGTGATCACGTCCTGAATTGTGCTCTTCGACGATTCGTGGAGTCCGACCGAACTCGGTAGCAATAACAACGAGGGTCGATTCTAGGAGCCCACGCTTGTCAAGATCGGTAACAAGAGTTGAGAAAGCCTTATCGAGCGTCTTAGCCCGGTTTTCAACATTCGTAAAATTGTCGTAGTGCGTGTCCCACCCCCCATGTGACACCTCAACGAAACGAACACCGGATTCAACGAGGCGACGAGCAAGGAGACATCCTTGACCGAAACGGTCCTTACCATACGCGTTCTGGACACTCGCTGGCTCCTTGTTAATATCAAAAGCTTCAAGATCCTTACTCTGCATCAACTTTACAGCCTCCTCGTAGAGGCTATCGTATGCCTTGACTGCTGGAGTCTGATAACTTTCTTCAAAGGTCTTATTGAGCGCATCGGCAATAGCAAGACGCTTCTTAAAGTCTTCTTCACTGACGGAACCTGCGCGACTTGAGTTTTTCAATCCCTCATCTGGACGTCCGAGAGGGACACCACCAAATTCCGCACCAAAGAACCCAGGGGAGGAGACAGCAGGACTTGTATTGGCCGTCACGAAACCTGGAAGAGTTGTATTCTTTCGACCCTTTTGGCGAACAACCCATGCTCCTATGGCAGGATGGACGATGGTTCCACGAGGTGAGTAACTCCGATGAAGGAGATATTGCCCCTGACTATGAGCACCCTGCTTAGAGGTCATAGAGTTGATGACACACATCTTGTTGCCGATCTTGGCAGTCTCAGGAAGATACTGGGAAATCTGAAAATCACCTGAAGTATCTATTGATTCAACCGGTCCCTGCACCTCTTTATTTCTGGGTTTGGTATCAAAGGTATCGAGATGACTCATGCCACCTCCCATATTAAGGAAGATGACGTGTTCGGCTTTTGCGCCACCAACGTGCTTCTGGCCGAAGGCCGAGCTAGCGAGACCTGACCCGAGCATTGGCGCGAGACTCACCCCGAGGTAGCTACGAGCAGCGTTAACCATAAACTGGCGACGGCCAAGCTCATCTGCTTTATTGAAAGAACTAGTATCCATTGTTTTATTTGGGTTCGATATTGAGTGCTCGCTATTGCTACTGGACGAACATAAATTCGTGGGTTTGAACAAGAGCCGCCACCAAGTTTTGATAACTCTCTTTACTCCCATCAATGACGTCACGCATGAGCATGTTCATCTCTGACTGACTGGGCGGTCGGCCCAAAATAGCATAGTAGATGTAGCGGGTTTTATCAGCTTCCGTAGTTCCCCTCTTAAGAGCACCGTAAACTGAGGCACCACTATTGGCGACCACCATCTTTTCAACGTGACCATTCATTATCTCTAAAATTTGAGCAACATTGGCCTCTTTGGTTGATGATTCGATTAATTCTCGGTCGGACTGGCCAAACTCCCGTAGAAAATGACCCGCTGGTGCTGGCGCAGAAAGCTCTGACGCGCGGGCAATGCCCTTAGCTGGCCCGGGCCGTGATCTGGCGGCCATCATCATCATGTCTTTGGAGGCCGAAGAGCTTCCCCCACCCGACTTGATTGTTTCGAGGAGAGCCTCGGCATAGTCGCGATAGATTTTGGGGTCATCAATCGCCATGACCTCCTTTGCAAGATCCGACATCGTCTTCTCCCCTACAAGAATAGGCTTATTGTTGTAGTAAATATTATTACTAAACTTTCGTTTAGCTAATTTGTCCGGTTTCTCAGCAACGAGTGTCACGAGCGAATCCCAGATCTGCTCGGCACTCATTCGCTCAAGCTGCCGACCATTGAATGCCTGAGGAACACCTGCTTCAAAGGCCTTAGGATTTGCTGCAAACTGAAATGTCTTGGTCAGGAAGAGGACGTTTTGAAAGGCCCTTAGGTCATAATCGAGATCAACCATCAAACGGGTGAGGTAGCTTGTCAACGAGGGCGAAGCCGTCTTCTCGGGCTTCACATAAACATCCACCGGGTAGGTCAACGGACTTCCCATGACACGCTCCCACATCCGATTTACCGCAATGTAGTCAAAATTAGGATTATCTTTAGTCATCCAATCGGAAAATTCAACACGGGACTTTCCGCTGTCCCGACGATCAGATGACCGTATTTTTTTACCAAAGTGAGTCCGACCGCCAACCATTTCACCTGGATCACCATCCTTATATTGGTAATCGCTTGGCAGCTTAATACGCCCAGCTCCCTGATCGGCGATCGTTCCATAGTGAATATTATCGCGAAGCCAGTAAAAAAGACGTCCGATATCAGAGCGGCGAAAATCTTCGTCATTATAGCTCCTCATTGCCCTGTTCCAGACACCATCGTTGATTTCACGTTGACCATGAGTGAATGCAGCTAGCTCATAGAAGTCCATGCGCTCCCACTTGTTCGTGGGGCTGTCGTGACACTGAGCACACTCTAGACGCTCGCCGGTGAAAATCTGCATAGTGAGCGCGAGATTGTCTAGAGGCATCCCCTTATCCCTGATGTAATAACCAACAGCACCGTTACCATCTTCCCAAGCAATTCCCTTCGCTGAAACCAGACTGTGCGCAAACTGATCCCAAGGGGTATTTTTTGCAACCGACTGTTGAACGAAGTGCATGTATGGAGCAGCATAAGCCTCGGCGCCATCTCGGTTATTATCCTGAGCACGAAGAAGATCAAAAACGTAATTCTGCATGTGGCTGCGATAGCCATCGCTCTTAAGGAGATACTGGGTGAGCATCTCGCGCTTCGCAGGATCTTCGATCTCTAGAAAGCTCGACGCTTCCTCGAGAGTTGGGATCCTTCCAGCCGCGACAAGAAAACTGCGTCGAAGAAAAGTTGGATCGTCCACAACCTTGGGGACAGACAACTTCTTACGGCGAAAAATCTCAGCGACATACTTGTCAACGTTGTAGGCCGCTTTTTTTAGCGCAGCAGGCGTTTTCAGGTCTTGGGCCGATTGAGCAGCCAGCGGAGTTGCAATACCACCGAAAAGGAGAGCGCAAAAAATTTTGTTGTTCATGATCATTCTAACGGATTAATGGCGTCCAACTCCCCTTTACAATAGAGCCTGACACCGGGCACTGTCAAATCAGGAAATTCTCAGACATAGTGAGCGAAAATTACCGATTATTAAGGCGAAAACCCACGCTGGATCCCCTCAAAATACCAAACCCAGACTTGAGCCCCCCCGAAAATCCACACCAATGCGCCAAAAGCAAGAAATGGCCCGTAAGGTAGAGGTTTTCCAAATCCCACCCGCGCCACTAAAGCAGCAATAATTGCGGACAGACAGCTTGCAAATATTACAAAAACCGCCGCAGGCCATCCTAGAAAAGCACCAATCATCCCCAAAAGATGAGGATCACCCATTCCCATTGCCTCTCTGGGGATCGTCACATTAGTTGCCTTCCCCTCCAAAGATTTTAAATCTGAAATTTTCCAAGTCTCTCGCCCGATCTTAAGATTATCTCGATGGATCCTTACCTCTTTGGCCGGCTGACGCCTGCCGTCCAACTTGAATCCATGCCCTTGAACAACGATTTGATCCGCAGATCGGTAGAACAATTCATCCCAGCTATGTGCCTCTCTACCGATCACAAAATGAAGCTGCTCATTGTCCTCGTAACCTTCTTGCAACCTCCAGGGTAGGGCTTCCTTAAAATTCATTTTTAAGCGACCAAAAATGAGCTTTCCAAGCAAAACGACCACCCATAGCGATCCAAATCCAATAACCCAACCAATCGCAGATACCTTCAAACCAACCCAACCGCTCTCTCGAATCCAATCAAGTTCTGATCCAGGAAGATCCAGCAACTTAGGAACCAGCAAACTTCCGCCCAGGGCTATTACTGTCCCAGCAGTCGTCCAAGAAGTCGGAATGAGTTGGTGTTCAGCATCAATAAAGGTCACCGTCACCAGGATGGTGAAGAGGACGATTGCAAGAATAGCGCTAATCATTGGCAAAAATCGCCAAGCCCCTAGATACAGCACCCCAGTAAGGACTTCGACCAAAAGATACCTGACCGCAATTGGGGCCTGACAGTTTCGGCATCGCCCACGTTGAATCAACCAAGTAACAACCGGCAAATTCTGCCAAGCCGGAAGGCTGGTTTGGCAATGCGGGCAAAACGATCGCTTCGGATCATTCACCGAAAGGCCTCGGGGCAGCCGATAAATCACCACATTCAGAAACGATCCCACGCAGAGACCAATGAAAAGAATCCCCCATCCCATGATCGTGCTATGCCAAATCTCCGTCACTTGCCTACGCTAGGCCTATAATCGCTTACGATCAAGCTCATGGCCACGGCGGCAAATTTTTCAAAATCCAACCTGTTGCAAGGCCCAATTCTGAGTCATTCTTTTCCTAAACAACAGCGATGAAGGATCCTCCTAGCATTTTTAACGATGTCCTTGGTCCCGTGATGCGCGGGCCAAGCAGTTCGCACAGCGCCGCCGCAAACCGGATCGGCCGACTGATGCGGGCCCTTGCTGGCGAAAAAATTTCTACCCTCGTAGTCCGATACGACCCCAACGGATCACTCGTCACAACTCATAAAGAACAGGGTAGCGACCTCGGACTCTATAGCGGCATCCTTGGCTGGACACCAGACGACCCCCGCCTTCCAACTTATGAGCAAGCGCTGAAAGAGGAAGGTATTAAAATCGACCTCCATTACGAAAGCTATAGCGCCCCTCACCCCAACTTTTATCGTCTAGAAGCGCATGGCGCATCGGGAACGATTTATCATTTCGACGCCATTTCGACAGGAGGCGGAATGATCAAAACTATCGCCATCGATGGTATTCCCTTCGCCTCAGCCGGTGATTATCATCACGTTCTCATCTGGGCGAAGGACGTGCCTGAACTTCGACCGGACCTTGTCGCGGAGATCGTCTCGATACACAAATCGGAAGAAGGCCAGCATCTCATCAACCTCAGTCTCCGTGAAGAGCCTGGTCAGGAAACTCTTCAGACGCTAGCAAAACAGTTCGCTGCCAACCGTATCCGACACCTCCCTCCCGTCTTACCTGTCCTCGCCCGTAATGAAATTAAAGTTCCTTTCCTTCGGGCCAGCGAAATGCTCAAAGCCGCAAACACCGAAGGGAGCTCTCTTTGGAAAATGGCCCTGCGTTACGAATCAGAACGTGGCGGCATTTCAGAGGAACAAGTGATGGATGAAATGGATCACATCCGTGGCATCATGGAAGCCGCCATTAAGACCGGTCTCAGAGGAACCTCGTACGAGGATCGTATTCTCCCCTCTCAGTCGCCGAATTTTCAGATTGCAGAAAAGGAAGGTCGTCTCATTCAAGCTGAAATCCCAAATGCCATCATCCGCTCGGTCACCGCAATTATGGAGGTTAAATCCTCGATGGGAGTGATCGTAGCTGCGCCTACCGCAGGCTCTTGCGGAGCCATGCCTGGCGCAGTTCTTGCTGTTGCCAATGCCCTTGGAAAATCAAACGAAGAAAAATGCAGGGCTCTTTTACTTGCTGGATTAATTGGAGTTTTCATCACCCTTGACGCCACATTTGCGGCTGAGGAGGGAGGGTGTATGGCTGAATGTGGATCGGGGTCAGCAATGGCCGCGGCCGCTATCACCTGGATGGGCGGAGGAACTAACGATCAACAAATGGCCGCAGCTTCACTCGCGCTACAAAACTCTTTCGGCATGATATGCGACCCCATTGCCAACCGCGTCGAAGCTCCTTGTCTTGGCAAAAATGTAATGGCCGCAACTAATGCCTTATCCTGTACAAATATGGCCTTAGCCGGATACAATCATCTTATTCCGTTCGACGAAGTTGTGATTGCCATGAACAAGGTCGCTCATCAAATCCCTCGTGAACTTCGATGCACTAACTTGGGCGGACTTTCGATTACCCCGACCGCAAATAGAATTGCTGCGAAATTAGCAGGGAAAGCAAGCTGTGAATGTGGAGATGAAGTAGGCCGCTAAATCGATAGTCTTCTAAACGATACGACATGGTAAAAGGCGAACTATATCTAGACCCCGAGGCCATTTGAGACAAATCTTAGGAAACTCTCAAAATGCCGAACGCCTCTTTTTCCCATTCTATTGGTAAAATGCTTTGAGCATCCAATAGCAAAAAGGGCCTGTCACAGCCACGTAAAGCCAGAGGGGAAAGGTCTTCTTTGCCAGTTTACGATGCTTCACGAAATCCCTGGTCCAAGCATGAACGAAGGTCATCAAAATCATAGGAAAGCTCACAGCTGCGGCAATGATGTGAGTGATTAAAACGCCGAGATAGAGCATTCTGAGGTTTCCAAACTTAGCAAGCTCACCTTCGCTTAGTTGACCGTCTCCATCTGCATCACCAAATTTGGTTTCGAAAGTGGTGAAGTGATAAACCACATAGAACACAAGGAAGATTGACGACAAAATCAGCGCAATCGTCATCAATCGCTGATGAAGCCTATGCTTCTTCTTGAGGATTGCTAAAACTCCACCCAACAAACACGCTGCTACGAGGGTATTTATGAGCGCGATTACTCCAGGAAGCGATTTAATAAAATTGTGGGCGACCTCATATTCGGGTGGAACGTCCAGCTTATAAGGAGACCTCATAAGGGCGACAAGCAACAAGACCACCGCACTTACAATCCAAACAACTACCCTTAGCTTGCGCGCCTTTTCGACTTGGATTGGGTGCTCAAGGATACTCGATTCACTCATAACTTTGTTATAACTTCTTTGACTCGGAAACCTTCCTAAGTCCAGCTAACGCGTCTTTAATCTCCCCGCGTAATTGATCCAGCGGAAGTCCTTCATCCCATTTATAAACCAAGGTGTCTCCCCGATAAAGCTGATATCCCATGTCATGAGCCCAACGTCCTTTCTGGGCCACATGGATAGGGTCAGTTCGCTCTTTGATCGTCGTGAAAAACATCTCTTTTGTCATAAAGTCCCATAACTCTTCACGTTCGGCTCGGAGAAACCACCAGTTGCTTTTCTCAAGCTTTAACCCGTCGCGAACGCTCGAAAGAAGTTCTTCTGTATCATTTTCGGGATCAACCGAAAAACAGGTCACGACAAACTCATCCTCGTCCTTAAAATCCTGATAGATTTCAACAAGAGATGACGAGTTCCGTTTAGCACACATAGGACAGGTCGCATAGAATTGAGCAGCCAGCCACACTTTGTCCTTTAGATCAGAAATCTTCACCTTCGCGCCATCCTGTCGCTGAAGTTCAAAATCAGATTTCAAAACGACTAAGTCCCCTACCTCCTCCTTGCCAACACCAGTCGCAGGAAGCTCGTCGTTTTTATTCACTTTTTTCAACCCAAGCAAGAGGAAGGACATTCCAAGCACGAGGGCACAGATGAGAGCGACACCCACATAAATCAGGGTTATTTTTTTTCTATCGGTCATTCCTGTCCTTTTTCATTCGGGTTTTCGTAAAGATATTTGATCGAATCGATCAGGATCTCTTGTAATTTCGGGGTTGTCATTAGGGGGGGCACAAGATCTTTCTCCGGAAAATCTCCTTTTGCTTCTTCATACTTCCGTTCCATCTCGGCAACCTTTTCAAAATCCCAGCCTTCAGTCAGTCCGGGGATTCCCCGAATGAACATATTTTGGTCGAGAAGAACGAGGCGGGTGTCATAATCGAAAACCCCATTCCTTTCCATTGGAATCCGGTTGAACCTCATTTTGGTTTTAGTAAAGGACCGCAGTGATGTTTTAGCATCCTCATCAGCCACCACCCTCAAAACTTCGGGTTCCTCTCCATACTCCGCGAGAACATCGGCCATCTCTTCAGGATTAGAGTTAGATCCATCTAGGACAAAGACAAGAACCGTAGGCTTTTGAGGCGTCACTTTAAACTCATCCATTACAGCCCGAAGAGCATCCAGGGAAGGTTGGGAACCAGGATTTGGGGTTTTGGGAAGGGTCAGCACTAAGGTCACATTTCCTTTGAGATCTTGGAGGTTTCGCGACTTACCATCCGCTGTCAGAAGCTCTACTTCAGGCTCGGTAACCCGTGTTTCAAAGCTGGGCCGCCTACTATCCGAGGTGTTTTCCTGATATCGCCGGTAGGAAAAGCTTAGGACGACGCCACTCACGATCATAAAGATCACAAGCTTGATCGCGGTAGCGCGTAACTTCTTGGGGTCCCGATCGGCGGGCTCTAATTGACTAACGTCCACTTCGATCGGAAACTAGCCTAAGTCCATGTAAAGGCAAGACCGACCAACGCGATAGGAAGGTAAAGTAAAGTGCCAAGAAAGGCCTTTCGCATGGGAGCCCGCTCACCGGAGGCCCCGTAATTGAGAATCGGAGCCATAAGATAAATCACCAAAGCGGTATGAGCGACCGCAACCCACCAAGGGAACAACCCCGTGGCAGCCCCTAAAATCGCAAGCAAAATAAGACAAACCGAGAAGACGATAAACAGCTTTGAGGTCTTGCACCCCGAAGCATCACCATTTGACCACATTTGATATCCTGCGCTCTCATATTCCTCGCGGCAAAGCCAGCTGATCGCAACGAAATGAGGCAATTGCCAAAGAAATAAGAGCCAAAAAAGAAACCACCCACCCCAAGCAATCCACTCACCCCCGGCGCCCACCCAACCGATTAGAGGAGGAATCGCACCCGGAATCGCGCCAACCAAGGTATTACTAGAATGCCACTTTTTCATCGGGGTGTAGACAAAAACATAAACCGCAATTGTGAAAGCTGCCAAAACGGCAGCCTCCAAGTTCACCTTTGCTGCCAGATGAATTACTCCAAAAGCCGCCAGCCCCCAACCAATACCAAAAGCTTTTATCACACTCATCCGTCTCGAAGGGAGCGGACGATCCGAGGTCCGCTTCATCTGGGCGTCGTCTTCAATCTCCATCAATTGATTAAAGGCTGCCGAGCCAAAAGCTGAAGCTGCTGTCCCAATCAAGGTATGTAGGAGAAGCCACCACTTATCGGCCATCCCCCCTGCCCCTTTAGCGGCCAGAAAAAAGCCGAAAAGAGTCGTAATAACGACAAAAGCATTGAGACGCAACTTCGTAAGAACTTGCAAATCTTTGGCGAGACTTGGCGTCTCGGGCTTAGCATCGATGGCTGACAACGCTTGTAGTCTGCCCCCGTCTAGTGAATCCCGCAATCCCGAGTGTGCGAGAATTGCCATTTTTCCTTTTCGCAAGCCCTTCCATTCACAAGACTACCCTACACATGAGCGAAAAAGACCAATATCAGCGCGAATTGGATGTCATCGAAGAGGTGAAAGACAAGAGCGGGTTCGGAAAATTCTTTGGCTATGCCAAAATCTCCGGCCCCGGCTGGCTCCAGGGTGCCATCACGCTCGGCGGAGGGTCATTGGCCGGCGCACTCTATTTGGGCGTCCTCTCGGGATACGGATTCTTATGGGTCCAACCCCTCGCGATGATCTGTGGAATCATCATGCTCTCCGCCATCGCCTATGTGACACTCTCAACCGGAGAAAGGCCGCTCCGAGCCATCAACATGCACCTTCACCCCCTTCTGGGTTGGTCATGGGTCATTGCCACCATCATGGCAAATATCGTCTGGACCATGCCTCAGTTTGCTCTGGGAACCGCTGCCATTCAGCAAAATCTGTTTTCTGATGCCATTGGAAAGTGGCCCATTATTGTAATCTTCCTAGCGATAGGACTCTACGTGAACTACCTCTACCAGTCCGAAGGAAGCGGAGCAAAGCTCTTCGATAAGATCATCAAAGTCATGGTGGCTATTATCGTCCTCTCGTTCTTCGCCGTTGTGATCAGCCTCGGCTCGACTCTTCCCTGGGGCAAGATCTTCGCAGGATATATTCCCAATTTTTCCCTACTGAGTAGTCCGGCGGAGTCCTACAAGCCACTCATTGCAGCCTCATCCAACCCCGAATGGTGGGAAAACCTCCTTCTTTCGAAACAAAAAGACGTCCTCTTTACCGCCTTCGGAACCGCCGTTGGCATCAACATGACTTTCCTTCTTCCTTATACTCTACTTAAAAAGAAATGGGGACCCAAACATCGCGTACTTTCCATCACTGACCTATCGATCGGACTTTTTGTCCCCTTCTTCATCGCCACTTCCTGCGTCGTTATAGCCGCAGCCTCTTCCTTTCACGGTAGCACCGAAGGACTCGGAGAGGGTGCCGGTGAAAAAACCCTTCTCAGCGTTCCCGCCATCGAAAAATCCCTTTCAGAATTCGAGGGAGACGACGAAGCCAAGTCCGCGTTCACCAAAACCTCCCTTAACGCTCTGCCTGAGGCAGACCGCAAGCTCGCGGCCATGATGGAAAAGCGCGACACCAAATCCCTCGCCGTCACTCTCGCTCCATTCACCGGGAAAGTTGTGGCTCAGAAAATTTTCGGAATTGGTGTTCTTGGAATGGCGCTTTCCACTATTATCATTTTAATGCTCATCAACGGGCTTGCTTTTCAAGAGCTCTTCGGAAAAGGAAAGTCTACAAGTGATGCCCCACCCGCAAAGCCCAATCTAATGTCACCCTACTTTCTTGGATGTGCGATTTCCGGGCTCGCGGGCTGCATGTTCCCCTTCCTCTGGACCGGCGATTCCCTTGCCGCTCTTGCTGTCCCGACTTCCGTGATCGGCGGAGCTCTTTTGCCCATCGCCTACTTCACCTTCCTCCTCATGATGAACTCCAAAAAGATTCTGGGAGACAAGCGTCCGGAGGGCACGACCCGTATCATTTGGAATGTTCTCATGATTTTTGCCACCTCCATGGCTACCATCGGCTCCTACACCGCCGTCAGCCACAAGGCCGCCTTTGGAGTTCCTGTCGGCATGATCGGAATGGCGTTCCTAGTCCTTCTTGCAGTGGTTGGCACTGTTTCCTTTTTCATCAAAGAGAGGGAGCAAGAATCCTAGATTGATTGCAGTGAAGAACAATCCTTCCAAATCCCTGGAAGGAAGCCAGACCGCCATCGATATTGGACGATAATTTAAAAATGGTCAGGTTTCAAAAAACTAAACCTTCTCCGCTCTTATCCCTTTCCTACAAAACTTACAAATCACCACTGCAAAAAAGCCCCATGAGAATTCATCATCCACTTTTAGTGCAGATCGAATTCAACATAAAATTGATTTGCTAGGTTTTTCGTTGGCCGAAATACCGGTTGCCCGCTTCATTCAAGGTATGTCTGAAGGTTATCAAATACCACGTTCCGCCCGCGACGAACTCGACGGGATCGTTTACCTTCCGCGCCTTTGCGATAAAATCCGAAAACATCACGCCGGAATTCTTCATCCTGAATTCCATGCCAACCTTGGCCTCGGCATGGATCTTTGGACCTGCCAATTCCTTGGGGTTGATTACAACGACTTGAAAGCCCAAGTCATCGCCGGAGCCACTGATGAAGACGCCTTGAACTGGGCTCGTGAAAATGGCGTGACCCGTCCCGATTACGAAAAAGCCTGGTTCCTTGCATATATGAAAACCCGTGGCTTCCGCGACGATCTGAGCAAGCGCCTTGCTGAACGTAAAAAAGAAGACCCACACACTGATCGCGATGACATTTTAAGCTTCATGGACTACATCGAAGTCGACGAAGGACGAAGCCTCTAACCCACTCACTTCCATGACCGAATTCCACTACCAAGACCCTTTACCCCTCGGCCCCGATCCCACGAAATACGAGAAGATCACCTCGGACTTTGTCACCTCTGAAATGTTCGGAGATCGGGAAATCCTAAAGGTCGACCCGAAGGCCCTCACCCTGCTGACCAACGAGGCAATTAAAGCGGTTTCCTTCAAACTCAGAACTTCCCATCTCGAGCAAGTTGCCTCTATCCTCGATGATCCAGAAGCTACCGAAAACGACCGTATGGTCGCGCTAATGCTTCTTAAGAATGCCGAAATCGCCGCGCGAGGAATTCTTCCGGGCTGCCAGGACACTGGCACTGCAATCGTAATGGGCAAAAAAGGTGAAAGCGTCTGGACCGGCGCCAATGATGCCGAAGCAATCTCGGCCGGTATTCACAAGACCTACCAAGAAGAGCACCTCCGCTACTCACAAGTGTCGCCTTTAAGCATGTATGAGGAAGTCAACACTAAGACAAATCTTCCCGCACAGATCGACCTGTTCGCTACCCCAGGCTCAGAATATAAATTCCTCTTTATGACCAAAGGCGGTGGATCGGCCAACAAATCATTCCTCTTCCAACAGACCAAATCCCTTCTCAATCCAGAAAGCCTCGTTGAGTTCTGTATCGAAAAAATGCGCTCTATTGGCACCTCGGCCTGCCCACCTTACCACCTCGCTTTCGTAATCGGAGGAACCTCTGCGGAAGCCTGCCTTAAAACCGTCAAACTCGCATCGGCCCGCTACCTCGACGAACTTCCCATTGCCGGAAACGAACACGGCCAGGCTTTCCGCGACATCGAACTCGAAAGCAAGCTTCTGGAAGCCGCCCGAAAGATTGGCATAGGTGCTCAGTTTGGCGGAAAATATTTTGCGCATGACGTCCGTGTCATCCGCCTCCCCCGACACGGTGCTTCTTGCCCCGTCGGACTCGGCGTTTCCTGCTCGGCCGATCGCCAGGCCAAAGCCAAGATTACCAAAGATGGAATTTTCTTAGAAAAACTCGAAGAAAATCCCGGCCGATTTATCCCTGACGAATACCGCGACTGGAAGTTCAAAGGCGTCGAAATCAATCTCGACGATGGGATGGAAAAAACCCTCTCCACGCTCTCCAAATACCCAGTCACCACTGCCGTTTCACTTTCCGGCCATATTATCGTGGCCCGTGATATCGCCCACGCGAAGCTTAAGGAAATCCTAGAAGCTAAGGGCGAGTTCCCAGACTACTTTAAAAAGTATCCAGTCTACTATGCAGGTCCCGCCAAAACGCCCGAAGGCATGGCATCAGGTTCGTTCGGTCCAACCACCGCCGGGCGGATGGATCCTTACGTTGACATCTTCCAGGAAAATGGTGCCTCAATGGTCATGCTGGCAAAGGGAAACCGCTCTCAACAGGTTACCGACGCCTGCCATAAACATGGTGGATTCTATCTTGGCTCAGCAGGTGGCCCTGCTGCTTTACTCGCCAAAGAACATATCAAAAGCCAAGAGGTGGTCGATTTCCCCGAACTTGGCATGGAAGCCGTTTGGAAGATTAGAGTAGAAAATTTTCCCGCCTTCATTCTGGTTGACGACAAGGGCAATGATTTTTTCACACAAATTAATCAATGCCCAGCTCATTGATACTGTTAGTAACTATCGACTGCGTTTTCAATATACCTTAGAACGTCAGACTCTGAGGATTTGAGGGAAGGAGACTGAATCGCGGCATCTCCTGATCACCGATACTCGCTGTCATGATGCCCCCAGATAATCCGGCAAGCGGGAAGACTCCACGCTTGAGCTCGGTCTGGCAAGGAGCACTCTCTTAACAAGTAACCCGCCTATCCGTTAGGATAAAGCGGGTTGTGAAGGTGGCACGCAGACCGAAGCTCGAACCCAGCACTGATTATTAAAACTGATAGTCCATGTAGAACTGGATTTGAGAACCATCGTCTGCTTGATCATCAGGAGTCTCAACGGGAACTGCAAAATCCACAGCCAATGGCCCGATGCCAGGAAGATTCAAGCGAACTCCGATACCTACATCACTGGCCAAACGACCTGTGTTAAAATCCCAAGAGTCCGAATTTACAAAACCAGCATCATAGAAAACTGCACCCCTGACTTGTCCGATCACAGGAAAGGTGAACTCCAATGAGCCAAAGACGCTGGTGGCACCTCCAAGAACTTCTTGCGTTGCATTAGGACCAGTAGCGTCACGTGGTCCGATATCCCGAAACTGAAAACCACGAAGATCACGAGCACCACCCAGAAACTGCCGCTCGAAGATAGGAAGATTATCGTCGCCACCATGACTGTCGACAACCGCGAATGAACCGCGGGCAGTCAGGATGGTATCAAATGGAAGACTCCAATGCTTAGTGCCCGAACCCGTAAAAGTCATTGTATCAACATCACCGGCCAGTAGTCCCCCAGCGTAGATGAGACCTAGATCAACTTTATGCCCGCGGCGAGGCAACCGGTTGCTATCACGACTATCGTAAACATAATTCAAAGACAGGGCGCTCCGGAGATATTTATCTTCCTCATCCTTGAAGACCTGGGAGGTATCGTTCTCAGCCTCGATCTCGATTGTTTCGACGCGGTATTCCCCTTTTATGTAACTCCGGCGGCCGACCGGCTTCCGTAAGAAAACCGAAGCTCCAACATTCGTTTGATCATACTCTGGGCTGAGAAATATGAGATCACGATAGTATAGGTCAGTTCCGAGGGAAAGTTTTTGCCCGAGGAACCAAGGCTCGACCAATGAAACTCGAAAATCGGTCCGTTGGGAGCCCACTTGAAGATTCACACTAAAACGCTGTCCTGCTCCAGTAAAACGTCCCCAGTTCGTGATATCAAAATTTGATTGTTCGAGGTTAATTCGGCCAAGGATACTATCAATCGAACTAAACCCGAGACCAAAGTTGATGGTTCCCGTCCTTTGCTCTTGGACGAGAATGTTCACGTCACGATATCCTTCTTGAGAACTTGCAGCTCCAGTCACCTGAACGTCTTGAAAATAGCCCAAGTTTTTGAGACGACGCTTCGTCGTTTCTAAGTCCACAGAATTATAGAATTCACCTGGTTGCATCGGTACTTCACGACGAATCACGCGATCCTGACTCTTCGTATTCCCCTGAATATTAACTAACCCAACTCGCTTCCGCGTTCCGGTGGTAATCCGATAAAGAATGTCTACCTTCGCGCCCTCGATTTCGCGAACATCCGGAATAACCGAGACATCAGCATACCCTCGTGAACCATAATAACTACGGACCATTCGGATATCATCCCTCATCTTTTTGGATGAATACGGCATGTTCCCTATAAGACTCAGCGCAGGCATGAGTTCTTCCTTCTTGAAAACCTTAATATCCGGGAAGGTGATGGCATTCACAATGTAACGAGGTCCCTCCACAACCGGGATAACCAGATCAATCCCCCCTCCCTTACGCGGGACGCGCTTTGGTGAACCAACACGGGCCCTCCAGAACCCCTTGCTCTTATAAAAATCCTCAAGGCTTGCAATATCCTCATCGATAACAAGCGAGCTAAGCCGGTTTGATTTCTGGAGAAATGAAAACCAACCCTTTTCTTTAGTCGCCATCTCTTTCCGTAAATCGGCATCTTTCAGGCTTCGATTCCCATCAAAACGCACCTCGTGAATTTCATTTTTCTCACCTTCTCCAATCAAGAAAACCAAATCGGCATAACCAGATTTTTCTGTCGACTGAAGGCGGTGACTAACCGTTACATCAGGATAACCATAGCCCTCGTAATGCTTTTCGATATTTCGGCGAGCCTTCACAATTTCAGCATCACTCAGAATTTGCCCAACAGTCACTTCTGTTTCTCCCGCTAAGGCTTTATCAGAGAACTTCACATTCCCATCGAACCCGACACCACGGATGAGAGGACGCGTCACCAATTCAGCAATGACCTTGACACCGCCAGCGAAATCCTCCGCAAAAAATTCGACATCATCAACTAAACCACTCTCATAAAGAGTTCTGATATCACCATCTAGGATAGTCTGAGAATATTCCTTCCCTGGAGCAACAGCCATATGAGCCCGAAGGCGTGCCTCGTTTACGGTCTTCGCTCCACGGTAGCGAATTTCAACTGCTGTCACCTTTTTGTCATCGAAAAGGGTAGCCTCACTCAGAAAATCCTGCCCCTTGGCGCAGTCCAATATGATTGGCGAAATAAATAAAAAACTACCTAGAGTTAAGGCCCTGAGGGATTGTTTCGGAGTCACAGCTGATCGCATTGAATGGGATGGGTCGTTAATTGAACTTATTACGCCGCTCACGGGCCATTCAGTCAAGGTCAATGACCGAGCTTACATTAAGACATCGACTCTAAATCCGGGAGGGAAGAAATCCCTTTTCCCTCCCTTGACCTCTCCGCACTTACTCACTAGCTTCTCGCCCCCGCGAAACGCTCAAATATTTACGCAGTCATGAATATCCGCCTGGAGAAAAAAGAAAAGTGCCTAGCTGCTCTCAGCATAGAGGTTCCCGCTGAAACAGTCGCTAATGAGCGAGCCAAGGTTTTAAAAGCCTTCGTAACACAGGCCCGCATCCCTGGGTTCCGCCCAGGAAAAGCACCTAGGGCTGTAATCGAGAAAGCCCACGCCGAAGACATTTCACAGGAAGTGGAGTCCCGTCTCATCCAAAATAGCTTTCAGGAAGCGCTAAAAGAAAACGAAGACCTCAAGGTTCTCAACGTGAAAAATCCTAAGAACGTGACGCATCAAGCCGATGGATCTTTCAGTTTCGATGCCGAGCTCATCACCTCACCTGAATTTAAACTCCCCGATTATAAAGGATTAGATATCGAGGTCCCTAAGGTAGAGGTCACCGACGAAACTGTTAGTGAAAACCTCGATCAGCTCCGCCAGCGTTTTGCCGATTACGAAGACATTGAAGATCGCGCCGCTGAAAAGGGCGATTTGGCCGTCATCGATTATACTGCGACAATCGACGGTAAACCTCTCGAGGAAATTGGCGGCGAGCAAGCCAAACCACTTGCCTCTAATGAAGGCTACTGGATTCGCATTGACGAAGAAGCCTTCTTCCCCGGTTTCACCGACGGGCTTATTGGACTTAAACCAAATGAGGAAAAGGAGATTTCTATCACTCTCCCCGATGATTTCCCCATCGAGGCGATTCGCGGAATGGATGCAGATTTCGCTGTCACTGTGACCGGACTCAAAAGCGAAAAGCTTCCCGAGTTAGATGATGACTTCGCAAATAAAATCGAACAAGGAAAGTCGCTAGACGACCTCAAATCTCTCATTCGTGATGACCTTGAGATGCGCCAAAAGCGTCAACTTGAAGAGATCAAGATCAATGGAGTGCTTGCTAAGCTGAATGAGCTTGTCGACTTCGATGTGCCGGAAGATTTCCTCACCTCGGAAACCCAAAGCCAAGCCGATGCTATGGTCAAGGAAGGCATGGAAGCTGGAATGTCTGAAGAACAAGTCAAAGAGCGCCAGGGTGGACTTTTCGAAGAAGCAGAGGTCCGTGCCAAGAACAGCCTCAAGACCAACTTCCTTCTCACCGAAATCGCTGAGACTGAAGGGCTAAAAGTTGAAAATAGCGATGTCCTACAGCGCGTCACCATGATGGCCAAACAAGCGAAGAAACCCGTCAAAGGATACATGAAAGAGCTACAGAAATCGGGACAACTTGGTAACATTCGTCAAAATATGCTCTTCAGTAACGCCATTGACTTTCTCGTCGAGCACGCGAATGTAACCGAGGCAGAGCCTGTAACCGAAGAAAAATAATTCATGATCCCAACCTCTGAATCCGGAAATTCCACTCCGCAAAACAATTACTATATCCCCACTGTCATCGAATCTGATGGTCGTGGCGAACGGGCCTTTGATATCTATTCCCGTCTTCTCAAAGATCGCATCATCTTTATTGGAACCGGCATTGATGATGGCGTGGCTAACTCGGTTATCGCGCAGATGCTTTTCCTCCAGATGCAGGATCCTAAGAAAGATATCCATATCTACATTAATTCACCAGGTGGTTCGGTCACCGCCGGACTCGCCATTTATGACACCATGCAGTTCCTCACCTGCGACGTGAACACCTACTGCATTGGGATTTGTGCCTCCATGGGATCGGTCCTCTTGACCGCCGGAACCAAAGGTAAGCGCTTCGCTCTTCCCAATTCACACGTAATGATCCACCAGGTCAGCGGAGGAGCCCAAGGAACCGCAGCCGATGTCGAACGGACTGTGGAGTTTATGTATAGTTTAAAGCGCCGGCTTAATGATGTTCTTGCACACCACACCGGCAAGACAGCTAAGGAGGTCGAGAAGGATGCTGATCGCGATAACTATATGTCAGCTGAAGAAGCCGTTTCTTACGGTCTCGTTGACAAACTACTCGAAAACAAAAAAGAACTCTCTAAGCCAAAAGAGAGCTAAGTTTTCTCAAGTAAATTTCAAAAGCGGCAGTTCCTGGACTGCAGCTTTTTGTGGCTGGGAAAACAAGGGTCGAAAAGACCCGACCAAATCTTTCCTAAATCTATCGTTACCCGAGTGACGGATGCCTGTAGCCTTCCCGGTAAGGTCTAGCTAAATTCTTATTTGCTTCCTCGTCATTCCTAATCTTCCGCGCGACTGCATCCCATTCCAATGATCGGCCTAACTTTTGCGACATATTTGCAAGGATACAGGCCGAAGTCGACCGAACCCCTTCCTCGATATCGGCGATAGGACGCCCTCGGTCCTTGGTTCGTAAAAGCAGATCCCGCATATGTTCGCGTACTGCTGGAGCGACGTGGGCTTCAATTCCCTCTTCGGTTTGGTCCTCCGGATATTCCTCGAGTTCAAAAACAACCTTCCCATTCAACTTCTTTCCTTTTCCTCGAGGAATGAATTCCCACTTACGCACATCGGCCTTTAGCGTTCCTTTTTCGCCATAAATAAAGAAAGCCCAAGGATATTCTGGATCCGGAGCATCCCCCCATGTCCGATGGTTCCAGACCACCTCCAACTCCTCAAAGGTAAAAGTCGCGGTCTGAGTATCAGGAATATTAGCGATACTTTTTTTATCAACATAGATCCCTCCACTCGAAGAAACCCGCTTGACCTCGCCAAGCCCAAGCATCCAACGCACAGCATCCAACATGTGAATACACATGTCTCCCACGATCCCATTGCCATATTCCTCGAAAGCCCTCCAACCCCGCGGATGAGCCACAGTATTAAAAGGTCTCATTGGCGCAGGACCGGTCCACAAATCCCAATCGAGATAGTCCGGGACCGGAGCAAGCGCCTTCTCCGGAGTTTTGCGCGATCTCATGTGATAATAACAACAAACCTCGGCACGGCCAACTTCTCCCAATAACCCTGAGTCTACAACCCGCTCCTTTGCATCTTTCAAATGTGGCGTAGAGCGTCGTTGCGTCCCAACCTGCACTACACTTCCTTTTTTACGAGCCGCATCAAAGATCGACTGCCCTTCCGCAATATCCACTGAAACGGGCTTTTGGAGATACAAGTCGGCACCAGATTCAATCGCCGCAATTGCGGGTAAGGCATGCCAGTGATCAGGAGTGTCGATTAAAACAATATCAGGTTTCTCCTTATCAAGAAGCTCCTGATAATTTTTAAAAGTCGGTGGTTTATTTGCATTCAATTGACGACGAGCGACGACTTCCGCGGCCGCTGAAAGCATCCTTGAATCAACGTCACAAAGCCCCACCACCTCAATAGGTGCCACCTGAATTAACCTCAAGAGGTCAATCTTGCCGTACCATCCCGAACCAATAAGCGCCACCCGCTTTTTAAGATCTCCAAATTCCCCGTAGTTAGCGCCATGGGATTTTGAAGTCATCAAGAATGGAGTCCCTGCTAAAGCTGCAGATCCCGATAAAAAAGATCGTCGTTTCATCGGCCCCCAAAGTGACCAATTAAATAGATCTTGTCCAATACTTCACTCGACCTATTTACAATCCTCACCAATATTTATCCATGAAGTGGAAAAAATTCCTCATCGGAAGTTGGTCGTGGAAGCGCCCGTTTTACATGCTTTTCTTGTGCTATGTCCTGCTCACTTTTTATGGCTGTTTAATGGCCGATAAAATCATCTTTCAACCCCCGGGGACTCCCTATCCAATAAATCGGGCGGGTTTTTCTAGCATCGGGACTGGAGAGAAAGCTGTTGCCATCTTCCATCTAAAGCCCGGCCCAAAAATGCCCACAATTCTTTGGTCACATGGAAACGCACAGAATCTAGAATCACTCAAACCAGCTCTTGAGTCATTTCACATCAAGGGATTTGGAGTCATCTCCTACGATTACCCGGGTTATGGTGAAAGCGGTGGCAAACCAACTGAAAAGGGCTGCTACGAAGCGATTGAGAAAACTTACCGTTACCTCATAGAAAATCAGGGAGTGTCACCCGAGAAAATCATTTTAGTCGGACAATCAGTAGGCTCCGGCCCCACCTGCTGGCTCGCATCTCAGAAGAAACATCATTCCGTGGTTCTTATCTCGCCATTTCTTAGCGCCTATCAGACTGTCACGCATATTCCCATTTTTCCGGGCGATCGATTTCCAAACTATCGTCATCTCAAAAAGGTGAATTCTCCGCTCGTCGTCATCCATGGTGAAGAAGATCGAGTCGTTCCATTCTCGAACGGCATGAAACTCTTTGAATTATCTCCTTCCACAAACAAAAAGCTGATTTCGGTTCCGAAGGCAGGACACAACGATATTTTCCTAAAAGGGGACTTCGATCTGGGCACACTTTTCCTCGAAATGTCTGGAAAATAAGCGGTCTGACAAGCCACAGCTTAGCTTGACGAACTTACCCTATTCCCTAGGTTCGCAAGATGAGTGAGCAAGAGTGGCGGGTTTTAGATGGCGAGGGCAAAGAGCTTGGACCCTACTCATTTCAGGACCTTCAGGCTTATTACACCTCCGGTCATATCACTCATGGGACAATGATCTGGACCGAAGGCTTAGATGATTGGGTCTCCGCGGGAAGGGTGGAAGGACTCTTGCCCAGTGTCCCACAAATCGTCCCTCAAGCTCCAGCGCCAACAGTCTTAGCATCAGCTCAACCCGTTGCCACTGGAGGGATTAATCTTAGCCCGCAAATAGCTGGGATCGCACCAGGATTACCCTCTATCGGGCCTCAAACAAAATCAAAAGCCAAAACGGGAGCCCCGATTTGGCTGAGTATCGTCACCATTGCGAGCGGAGTGATCGCCCTAATCCTTTACTTTTTTCCTTGGGTTTCAGTTTCACAAGACCTCAATTTTTTTAAAGAGGAAAAGAATATTATCCAACTTGCGACTCAGACTGGAATGCAATCCATCACCCGATCCGAAACCATCACCGCCGAAGCGATTGCACAACGCCCTCAACAAACCAAAACCTCTGACAGCATTAACAACGATGACTCTGAAGAAGGTCAAAATTACGAAAGTTCATCCCTCAACCTTATTGCCTTAATCGCAATCGGAATTGGAGTTTTTCTCGCCTTAATCGGACTTGTTAACAAAGCAAAAACTTTGACGATGGTAGGCCAATTTCTTTTCTCGGCTTCCGCAATTCTAATCGGTGCCCAAATGGCTCAACAATTCCCGATGGTCAAAGCGTATATTGAGTCCCAAGAGGGACAGAAAAGAAGACTCGAAGAATCAATTAAAATCCAGGAGGGAAATATTAGCAAACTCCCTATTAAGGCTAACAAAGCACCTGATGTGATTGATGAAACAGAAAATAAGGAAACTGAGGCTGAATTAGGCAGGAAAAACACCCAGGCAAAGAACGATATATTGAAGGCTAGAGCACAAGCCTCTAACCGTTACGTAACTACTTTTGAACCCAGTTGTTTTGTCACAGTCGCCGTCCTAGGAATCTCAATTCTATTAGTCGTTATAACAATGTCCTCAGGTGATGGATCAGTCATGATTGTAACGAACCCAGGCCTACAACCTCTCCAAGGAGATCCACAACAACCAGGAAGCGGACTTCGCTTCCACTAACGATAAGCTAATTAAGAGCCGAAAGGCCAAAAGGTCTTGATCAGCCCCTTCATTTTACCCGGTCCGATTGATGACTTTTCCTCATCCAGAATCTGTGCGTAGCGGATAAGCCCCAGTGCCGTAGCATATTGGGGATCTTTAAAGTAAGCATGCACACCACTCACATCTGGTTGCTCTGGTTTGTATACCGGGAGATCAAAAACTTCGCACGCTAACTCTCCGATCCCACGCATTTGACTGCTTCCACCAGTCAAAAAAACACCAGTCCCAATCTTCTCAAGCGCCCCAGGAGGCAACCCTTCGATCACGAGTTCGAAGGCCTCTTCCAATCTTCCCCGAATGACATCGTTCAAAACCTGACGCTTAATTTCAATCGGTGGAAAACCCTTCTCATCCTCTACCTTTACGATCCCAACCGAACTCGCGGGATCGGCAGATGCATTACCCTCTGCAACTTTAACCTTCTCAGCTTTCGAAAAAGAAATACGGGTCACTAAGTGGATATCATTTGAAACATGATTCCCTCCAACCGGTACGCAGCCCGCAGCAGCAATCGCACCATCAATATAAAGAACGTAATCGGTCGCTTCTCCCCCGATATCAATTACAAGAGCACCATCTTCCTTGCGTTCACGGTTCAGGCAAATCTGAGCGGAAGCGATCGGCGCAAA
>Ga0213863_10000692_pt1 | contig 25081 bp, 31 predicted proteins | sample PICome_8_FD_160128 | JGI IMG/M metagenome (GOLD analysis project Ga0213863, IMG submission 160128) | Coastal seawater microbial communities near Pivers Island, North Carolina, United States - PICO497 | ecosystem: Environmental > Aquatic > Marine > Coastal | place: USA: North Carolina... | reverse complement strand
AACGGCCCAAGAAGGGTACACTGAGAATGCCTATTGGACTTCGAACTCTGTTTCATACTACACGGGGAATGTTGTGACTCACTACTCCAATCTCGTTGTGTATGATGGAGTCAACGTCTACTCTAACTCTGACACGGCCCAAGAAGGGTACGTGGCCATCGAGGTGAGTAACACCTCCCCCACAGAAATTGAAGGGTACACACCCGTTTTGAGGTACTCTAACGTGTCTTCGGATCAGTACGATGCCAATGTCCACACCGAGTACACGAAGGTCGTGACCCATTATTCGAATATTTCGGTCGTTGAGACCGTTGAGTACTCCAACATCTCCGCAAGTGCCTATGAAGCCCTGGATTCGAATCTCGTCGTGACACCCGGGTACACCTCTTTTTTCCATGAAGTCTCTAACACCTCTATTCGCGTTGGGGCCTATGCCACACTCACCCCTGAACAACGCACAGAGTATACAGTGACGGTCGTTGAACCCGTTACATCCAATCTCCAATCATTCTATACCCCTCATACACGTGTTGTGAATCGCGAGGTCCGGGATGTTGGTGACTACAAGGCGGTGGAGGTGGAGTGTACCTTGCCGACTTCGTAGGTCTCATCTCCAAGTGCTTCGCACTTGCTTCTTTACAAACTTCTTACAAATTGTGTTCCAGTTTGTAACAAGTCCTTCGGCTTTGGGTCATTTAAAAAAACCTCCTCTTATATTAAATGTCGATACAGGCACCTCAGGGTATTTTGAACATCCCGAATGCCACCTTACGTGTCGGGCGTTTGGAGATCAGCGAGGTTGTGGGTGCGGATACCGCCCTCAACACGATCGCCAGGAACACCATCCTTTTGGTCGATGGTGAGACGTACCACGAAAACAAAAACTGGGGCCTGAAACTCCCTAACGCATGGGCCGGTGAGTTTGAATGTAACACCGCCTCAGCCGGGAACTATTCCGAATTCAACTTTTATAACGAAGGGGCTTCTTCCAATGCCCAGGGGTACAATCTGACCTTTAACGATACTGCCGCCGAGCTTAGGTACGACGGGACGCTTCTTAAGACCGGGACCCTCCCTTCGACTGTCACTGGTACGGGGGTCAAAAAGGTTCGGCTCATGTTCGAACGGACCATCTTGAGTGTCACGGTCGACGGAACCCTTATCTTTACCCATGATGATACGGGTGGACCCAGGCCTCGTGTATACAGCACGACCGCCGGTGGCTTCCTCAACTTTTTCACGGATGGTGGCGCCCTCAAAAACCTCAAGATTGTCAACGAAAAGTGGATCTCCGATGGGACGAGTAACATCGCGTACGTCGGGGGTGGGGAGGTGGCTGTCGGACAAAGTTTAAACCTCCAACAAGTTTCGAATACCTCTATGATTAAGATGAACTCTAACGTGGTTACGGAGTTCCCCCGGTCAAAGAAACTCATCAAGTATCCGAGGGTGGCGATGAGTCAAAATGACGAATCGGGAACGAGTGGATACGTGGCGGGAAGGAGTTCTAATTATCAAAACAATCCGGCTACCGAAGCATGGAAAATGTTCGATGGAAATTTGAGTACAATTTGGCATTCTGAAAATAGCACGGGTTACTGGAATACAGATGGTACATACGATGGTACTTCAGAACTCATTACGGGATATCCCGGGGAATATGTGACACTTCAATTACCTGCGAATGAAAAGGTGCAACTACACGGAATTCGTGTATTTCCTCGAAATTTAAGGTCGATAGGCCAGAGTGCTGGAGCAGCCCCGAAAGATGTTGTAGTAATAGGTAGTAATAATGGATCATCTTGGAATGTTATCGCGACTACGACTCTTACAAACTATTCATTTGGTACAAATCCATCGACAAGTACACCAGTTGGAGAAGAATATGTACCCGCTACATTCGATTTTGAAGCCATGGAACATTATCAATATGTCGGATTAATCATAAAAACTATTTATCCTGGAACTCACCCTCACGTACACGCGGCCATAAGTACTCTTGAATTCTTAGGCGTCCCCGAATACGACTCCGAAGCTCACGGGACTGATGTGGCGGTCAAGTCATACCCCAACGTTCCCAACACTGATTGGTTGGAGATCTACTATGATGCTAAGGACTATACGAGTGGGGTGGTTCAGGATTTGAGTACCAATTCTTTTAACGGAACACTCACAAATGGTGCGTCATTTAATAATTCTGATGGTATCGATAAGTTTGTATTTGATGCTGGATTAAATCAATATATGACTACAACCACCGATATTTCGGGCTCGGCGTTTATACACACAACTAGCATGTGGGTAAAATTTGTCGAAGTAAGTACCGACTCGAATGATCAACATTATCTATTTATGTTAGGTACCTTTGGAAGTAATTCCATAGGTATGTATTATAGTGCGAATCACGGAATACGAGTAGCCCCGACCGGATTTGATTACAGGACTCAATATCACCCTGTAGCGGGTAAATGGTTTCACGTGAGTTATACGTATGCGGGTGGTGCACACGGTACGGCTGCTATGAACACGACTGTAAAGTTTTATATAAACGGTAAACAATGGAATATTCCGGCTTATCACGGTAATACCACTACAGTCACTCTTCCAAGTTCCAGTGTTCTTCAGATTAATGGTAGTGCTGGAAACAATAATACGTTAATGGACATGGAAGTTGCCAATTTCCGCCTCTTCAACCGAGCCCTGACCTCTGATGAGGTCTGGCAACTCTACGCGTACCAGACGGAGGACTTTGGACACGGGGACTTGTCCATGACCCTCAAGGCGGGGCGTTTGAATGCACCTTCAGGAGGTATCGTATATCCACGTGGTAGAACAGCTCTAGATAACTACGAGGAGTTTACTGATCACAGCGCGTGGGGTGCCCATTCTGCTATCGCCCCCGTCAATTTTGTTACAAACGGTGCTATACATTATCAAAGGGTCGGTAATTTTTGTACGGCGAGTTTTGATTATTTTACAGCCTCTGTCAATGGACATACATATTTCAGGGCCGATGTACCAGAACGATTCCGACCAAGTAATCCCGGCTCGGGCTCGGGTCCTATGTGGCCCGGTCGAACAACATCAAATAGCAACTTTCAGACATTATGGTACTATGATAGTTCGGACAACGTTACTAATGGTAAGAGATGGATTATTACATCTACAATCAATGGTTCAAATTTCTCCGGGGGAAATGGTACAGCGTTTCAACAATGGAAAACTTCAATATCTTATGATATTTGATCTTTTCTACATATAAATCCCGTGACTATATATTTACTTTTTTCGGTTTTTACCACACACCCTCTATGAAAATGAACGATATCAGTTGGAAACAAGATAAGTTTACCTTCTTTTGGTCTAATTTTAGTTCCATCATAAAATTCAGTTTCTCCACCATACTTTTCATCGAGAGTGTTCAAATAATAGATAAACGCGAATAGTCGTTTTTCTCTAGTATTGTAGTCTAAGTGCCAATCAAAAAATCCATCTTTATCAGTGCGTTGTATATTCGCCCACGGAGTTTCTACGTTACCTATACGTAAATACAAATCACATTCTGGTATAAGTTGTTTTTTGTTTATTTCATCAAAAAAGTGTTTTATGTATATATGCATATCATTGAATATTTTACATTTGATATCATTCCAATCTTGTAAGAAGTTAAAAGGTAAATCGATACTTCTTTTTATATTCTCATCTAGATTATTACCATCTAGCACACCTTCTTTTTTTCTATCATCCAATTCAAAACGTTGTATGATTTCTTTACAAAGTTCAGGTGATAAAACGTTTTCGAACTCGAGTATCATACTAGTACCTTAATTCATTTCCTTAATTTAATTTCTGGTGAAATAGTAATATGGATCTTAGTCATCCTTTCGTTCAACTTACTATAGTTCCTGAAGCTATGCGTAGCCTTACAAATACTCAGCCACAGAGAATCGGTACAGGTGACACCGCTGTGGAAATATGGGAATCTATAATATTACCCGAAGGCTATGAAAAACCCCCAAAAGAAGAGTTCGAGGCCAAACTTCAGGAACTGATAGATGCCCAGCCGTGGAATGAACTCCGTGCCGAACGCGACATGCGTCTCGCAAAGTGTGATTGGGTCGTCATTCGAGCAACGTCAACAGACACACCCGTTCCAGAAGAATGGAAAACCTATATGCAAGCCCTCCGTGATCTCCCTTCCACAACTGAAGATCCAGCGAACCCGGTTTGGCCCGTCCCTCCCGAGTAACGCAGTTACTCGTCCCTCGTTCCAATCAACTTTGTTGATTGTCCCTTTCCCTACAAACCCATACCAAAGGTTTCTAAGGTCTGTTCCAATCGACTCCGTCGATTGTCCCGTATCAAACCCCCGAAACTCTTTGAGTTTCCCCCAGTTTAAAAAAACCTCCACCAATAATAACTATGGCTGAACTCGGTGAAGGACTCAGCGGGTACCTCGATGTCCAAGACGCGACCCTTCGCGCTCCCAGAATCGAGGCCGTCTCCAATATCGGTGTCGCGAACACCGCTCCCCAGCACGCCTTCTCCGTCGGCTCCAACCTTTACATCGACACGGAATCCTCGAACGTCATCACGGTCAGGGGGAACGTCGTGACCGAAGGTGTCAAAGTGGGAACCATCGAGATCATTCCTTCCTATGACCTCGCGGCCGTTTCTAACGTCGGGAACGTCACCGCGAATACCATCATCTTCACGAATGAGACCCAAGGGTTCGTCGCTACAGGCAACGCCACCATCGGAAGTACCCTCACAGTGTCAGGGTTCCGGATCACCGCCGCGGCCGCCGCCGAAGATGACCTCGAGGCGATCACGACCGCGGGGGCTACCACCTCAAAAGCTATTCATATCACGAACGGCACCGATTCGACTACACCATACACGGGCGCCCTCCAAATCGGTACGAATACCGGTGCGAACGGTGGTCTCGGTGTCGCGGGGAACGTTCACGTGAATCAGGGTGTCTATACCCAGGACCTTTCGGTGAGTGGGGAGATCGTGTCTAACCTCGCGGTGAACACTGATGACCTTTTCGTGGATATCGTCAATTCCAGGGTGGGCATAGGGAAAACCGAACCTACGGTGGCCCTCGATGTGGTGGGCGCCGTGAACGCCTCGGGAAACGTCGCGGTGGACACGAACACACTCTTCGTGGACAGTGTGAACAATAAGGTTGGTGTGGGGACGACCGAACCAGGGGCGACCCTTGAGGTCACGGGGAATGCTTACGTGTCTTCGAACCTCGAGGTGGGGACAGCGAACCTCTTTGTGGATACGGTGAACTCGAGGGTCGGCATCGGAACAACGAGTCCGAATGTTCTTCTCGAATTATCATCCGCTACGGGTTCTGCGACAATTACTCCTACAGAACTTCGTTTATCTTCTTCTACGGATGCAGGTGATTGGGATACAACTACCCCATATGCAAGATTAGCGTTTTACACTGGAGATGCTACAGCTGACGCACCGGGTGTTATGGCTTCGATAGGGGCGGTTGCAAGTTCCGCAGATGGTGGCGAAAACACACGCCTCTCTTTTTTCACTGCAGAACCTCACGTCGAACGGATGTGTGTCGATCGTTATGGAAACGTCGGTATCGGGACCACGAATCCGGGGAACTCACTCCATATATATAAAAACGCGAATGAACGGACGAGTGGTCTTTTCATAGAGAAGGCCCAAGGTGGAACAAACGCGGCTGCTTTATTCTTCGGTGTGAACGATACGGGAGAGAACCCCGGAGTCGCGAAAGCCGCTATATTTTATGAACGCAATATGGCGAACGGACGTGGTGACATAAAGTTTTGTAATAACGCAGTTAACGATGCGACCGCCGTCACACCAGCAGTCGCTGATACGAGGATGATTATTAAGAATAACGGCAACGTCGGGATCGGATTGACGGATCCTTCTGCTAAATTTCACGTCACCGGTGGTGTGAGAATATATGGGTATGAATCGCAATCCGATAATGGTGGGTCCGACGCTTACTTCGTCGCCGCGGGTGTCTTTAGTAATCCACCTTTCGCACAATACAGTTTATATCTCCAATACTGGTGTCGGGCAATTGGATATACAGCTCTGAGTGACTCAAGAATAAAAAATAACATCGTTGATGTTACTGATTCATCCGCGTTAGAAACGCTGAGAGCCTTACAACCCAAGTATTATAACTACATAGATACGAGAGGGAGGGGCTCTAACCGAGTCATAGGATTCATCGCTCAAGAGGTCAAAGAGGTTTGTCCCGATGCTGTGACTACATGCCGTGACTACATTCCCAACATTTACGAGTTGGCGACTGTTTCCGACTCAAATGTTATAACCTTCACCAACTTCAATACCTCTAACCTTGAGAGCAACGCGTCAGTCATTAATACAATTGGTATTGGTGGAGAACACAGAGTAAATATCGTAGAGGTCGTTGACGAACACACCATCCGTGTTGAGGAAGACCTCTCGGAATGGACTGGATCTGTTGATGAAACTGGAAATGTCGTGGCTGGAAACCAACTGTTTGTGTATGGTCAAGAAGTAGATGACTTTCACAATTTAAATAAAGACGCTCTTTTCAGCGTCGCAACAGCTTCTATACAAGAAATAGACCGCCAACTCCAAGCTGAGAAGGCGAGAAACGATGCTTTGGAAGCCCGAATCGCAGCTTTAGAGAGTGCCTAGTCATTCGTTCCAATCGACACATTCGATTGTCCCCTCCCAAACTTTACAAACCGCACCCCAGTTTCTAAAGTTCCCTCGTATCAAACCCCGAAACTCTTTGAGTTTCCCCCAGTTTAAAAAAACCTCCCCCTATAGTAATAATGCCCATCCAGGCGGAACCAGACGGTACTCTCGATGTCGAGAACGCCACTTTACGGTCGAGGAACATCGTGTCTCTCACGAATATGGTCGCAGGAAACGATGTGGTTCGAAGCACAGCCGCACCCACTCTCGAAGTTTACGGGGACCCTTCTAATGATGGCGGAGTTCTACCCACGCTTGAGCTCGTATCGAACGTGGACGCCGCGGGTAGTGCCTTCACCAGGCTCACCTCCAACGCGGGGGTCTTCACCATCCAATCAGGAACGGCTGGTACGGCCGATTCCAAGGGAGATATCGCCTTCTCCAGTATCGGTGGAGACACGGAACATATGCGAATCCAGGGAAGTACAGGGAATGTGGGGATTGGGGCGGCGAGTCCAAATGCTAAATTGGAAGTTGTCTCAGACTCACAAGACGCAACTAGTACCCCCACCCCCGACAGTCAAATTGTAGTGAAATGTAGTAACGCTTCGGGGGCTGTTGGAACTGGTGGTGGTATAACGTTTGCCCAACGATACTTTTCGGGGGCGGGGGATTTGATAGCAACCGGGGGTATTTTTGGAGCAAGGCTCGGAGGAACTAATGGATCTTACGGAGGAGGGCTTTTATTCAAAACAACCGCGTCTGGTGGTAATAGTATGTCCGATAGAATGGTCATCACGAGGGATGGCAACGTCGGCATCGGGATAACAAATGCACTTACAAAATTACATGTGAATGGAACTAGTGGGGGGATGCCAAACGGTTACAGAAGATTTTTTAATTATAATGAAGCTCTCACTTACAACTATAGCGACTGGGGTAATGGAATAAGTATATTTGCAAGTTCTAGTATCCTCACAAACGCATTTTTTGTGTCACACTCCGGAACTATCAATGCCTCCGACACCCGCATCAAAAAGAACATTGTGGATGCGGATGATGCTGAATGTTTGGAAACTTTGCGTCTCCTCAAACCCAAAAAGTACCAATACAAAGACGCCGTTGCGAGAGGTGAAGAACCTGTGTGGGGTTTCATCGCCCAAGAGGTCAGGGAGACACTCCCATATGCGACAGAATTACGCAGGGATGTGCTCCCAAATATATACGAGTTGGCGAATGTATCTGCTTCCAATGTGATTACCTTCACCAACTTTGATACCTCCACCCTTGAGAGTAATGCGATGGTCTTAAAGGTGTATGATGTGAACGATACTGAACATTTAGTCAATATCGCGGAGGTCATAGATGGGCATAGCATTCGTGTTGAGGAAGACCTCTTGGAATGGACTGGATCTGTTGATGAAACTGGAAATGTCGTGTCTGGAAACCAACTCTTCGTGTATGGTCAAGAAGTTGATGACTTTGTGTTTCTCAAAAAAGAGGCTATATTTACAGTAGCGACTGCGGCTCTACAAGAGGTGGATCGCCAACTCCAAACCGAGAAGGCGAAGGTTACTACACTCGAAACGCAACTCACGTCAGTCCTTGCACGTCTCGATGCTCTAGAGGGTGCCTAGTCCCGACTTCGCAGAAGTCGTACAGGAAAAAAAGACCTTATCAAACACCAATTTGATAAGATCCACATCCCGAGTCCCAATCGACGTCGTCGATTGCTCCGTATCAAACAAAGTCCTTCGGACTTTTTTTAGTTTAAAAATAAACTCTCACTATATTATAAAATGTCTGGTGGTATCGCCCAACTCGTCGCCGTAGGTGCTCAGGATGTACACCTCGTTGGCCAGCCCGAGGTCAGCTTTTTTCGTTCTACCTACAAGCGTCATACGAATTTTTCCCAAACTGTCGAGCGTCAGGTCATTCAGGGCAACGTCTCGAACAACGGTATGTCCACCATCCGCTTTGAGCGCAAGGGTGACATGCTCGGCTACGTCTACCTCGTGCCCAACAACGGCACCGCGACCCAGGAGTACAGTACTACCCAGTGGCGCACCAAGATCTCCAAGGTGGAGCTTCTCGTCGGCGGACAGGTTATTGATGAACAGGATTCCGTCTACTCCACCCTCATCGCCCCGGCCCTCTCGGCCACCTCTTCCGCCAAGTCCATCTCCGGTAACCTTTTCGGTGGGTCCGGTAACTCTCGATTCTACCCTCTCCGCTTCTCATTCTGTGAGAACTGGCAATCCGCCCTTCCTCTCATCTCCCTCCAGTACCACGATGTCGAGCTTCGCATCACCTGGGGGACCGCCGCGGCGACTGATAAGTGGGATGTCTACGCGAACTATGCCTACCTCGACACCCAGGAGCGTGAGATGTTCGCGGCGCAGCCCCAGAGTATGATCATGACCCAGGTCCAGAAGGCGATCGCTTCGGGTTCCAAGATGCAAGAGATGAACTTCAACCACCCCGTGAAGTACCTGGCTTCCGCGGATGCTTCCGATCTCGCCATCCTCGGCAACAGCAACAAGCTCAAGCTCCAGATCAACGGTACCGATGTGACCGACTTCAAGTTTGCCGATCCTCATTTCACCACCGTGCCCCTCTTCTACCACTCCTCCAACGGCAGCTCCGCGACCGCCAAGAATCTCTTCTATTACCCCTTCTGCCTCGAGTCCGGTAAGCTCCAGCCCACTGGCTCCCTCAACTTCTCGCGCCTCGATTCGGCTCGTATCATCAACGATACCGCCAACTGTGAGAAGGACATCTACGCCGTGAACTACAACGTTCTCCGTATCGAAAATGGTATGGGTGGACTTTTATATTCTAACTAATTACTATATGTGGAAACTCATTTTCCTCCTTGCCATCGTTTTTGTATTGACGTACGATCCTAAATCCAGGACACTCGAAAAGTTTGTCGGTGAGACCCAGGCGTCCCCTTCCCCAAACAAATCGTGTGAACACGCGCATTACGAAGCCGTCCAATTCGCTCAGTCGCCCTATGAATGTCCCACACCGGGTAAAACCATGTTGGGTGCGATTGCTTAAAAAGAAAAAGATATTTTCAACTATAAATGATTCCCGTTAATCGTGACACCCTCATGATGGTCGCCACGATCGTATGCGCCATCGGTATCATCTTCCTCTTCAAGGAACTCAATAAGACCAAGGAGGATATGAACAACTTCAAGATGTTTTCGGCGCAGGTCGTCAAGCGTCTCACCCCCGCACCCGAGCCGGAGCCAGAGCCAGAGCCCGAGCCAGTGGCTGAAGAAAAGAAGGAGGAATAAACTTGTACCCTTATTATAACTTGCGAATGCGCAATGAAAAAATACAAAGCGATTGCAATACCAGTCAGCTTTGCCGATGGGAAACCTAGATTTCTCACGGTGAGGGACTGGAGATTCAAAGATTGGATTTTCGTCACAGGGGGGTGCAGACGGAGAGAGATTTATAATCCTCTTCGGTGTGCTCTTCGTGAACTGGAAGAAGAAACCAGGGGTGTCGTCGCCCTCAAAAATGGTGAATATACCGAGTTTAAGTTTACAGTCAAGGAGAGTCCCACGGTGGATCTCGAATACAACGTCTTTATCTTTTTTGTCAATTACTCGAGGTCTGAACAGCAGGTACAGGTTCGTAAGTTTTACGAAGAAAAACACAAGATGAACATCAGGAAAGCCCTAAAACAGCCCATCCGAAAAACGTACGACGAAAACGATTATATGAGTTATGACACCCTCGATGAGTTTAACTCACGTAAACGTTGGAAACTCATCATAGATAATGTATTAAAAAACCCACAGTTTTATGCCTGTATGAGTTCTTTGAATAGAAAAACCTTTTCTATAAAATAATGAAGTCGAAGGCTTTCATTTTACGACAGATTGGTGACCTTCTCGAGAAGAATCGTGGATTCTGTGACCAGGAAGTGACGGAATGGATCACGGAGAATGAATCCAAGACGGTCTACGAACTCCTCACCATAAAGAAGGAATTATCCCAGGGAACTGAATATAGAGATGTATCTTGTATGCGATGGTTTAGAGAGTAGAGACTTTTAACAAATATGTTTAAGAGTTGGTGTGCATCACAAAAGTTTACTCATGCAGCCAATCTATCACATGTGCTCATGGACGGTGGCGTCCTATCCGTGCCATTTGATAAATTGAACGAGTTTCACGAAAGGTACGTGGAGGCGGTCCGACGTGGAGAGCGGCTCTATGTCGTCGAACAGAAGAGTGAGAGGTACAACTTCTTCGTGGATATCGATTACAAGGACAGAGAAGCCTTGGACCTCGATGAAATTAAGGATGTCTGTAAGATTATCTGTGACAAGGTGAAACGTCACGGTGGTAAAGAGTGTCTCATTTCCGTGGCACCCCCTAAAAAGTGTGGAGAACTCGTAAAGACTGGTGTACACTTGAATTGGTCGGGGTTTGTCGTGGACCAAGTATCGGCGATCGCACTTCGAGAACATATCCTCGTGGCACTTTCCAAAGCCAAAAGTCGTATCGACTGGAATGCGATCATCGATGCAGCCGTCTATGGAAACGCGGACAGAAAGACGAAAGGGAGTGGGTTCAGGATGCCGTGGTCGTATAAAAAGGCGAAACACGATTCGTGTGGTGGTCAGGGGTGTCAGGGGTGTGAAAAGGGGAAGGTGGATCAACTCGCGTACCTCCCGGTTTTCGTGTACAAACCAGGTCCACCTCTGAGTGCGATTCTGAAAATTGGTCAGGACCCGACACTCGAGATCCTTAAGATGGCGGTCGTTCGAACGAATGAGCCCCAAGTGACGCACGTAGAACCTCCATCCACAAAAATTAAGGAGGGAACGTTCACGAAGGAACAGACGAAGGATGAGGTCCATAACGAAGAGGCGAAACACCTGATAGAGACGTTCATTCGCAAAAACATGGAAGGACAGGGGAGTGCATACATCCAGAAACTATTCAAGCGTGGGGATACGTACCTCGTGTCGACCAATTCCAAATACTGTGAAAATCTCAGGCGGGAACACGGTTCTAATCATGTGTGGTTCATCGTCAGTGGGCACATGATCCTTCAAAAGTGTTTCTGTCTCTGTGAAACACTCAGGGGTCGTCGTGATGGGTTCTGTAAAGACTTTTGTGGGCGGAGACACCAATTGACACAGACGATCGTGGATCATCTGTACCCCAAAAAGGAAGAACTCAGTAAGTGTCGAGAGATTAAAAAGTTTGTGGAGAAACCACCGATCAATCAATTGGATGTCAAGCCCCATCTCGAATCGTTTATTCGAAAAAATATGAACGCTCCAGAAGATACCCAGGTGGTGAGTATCCGTAGGGATGCGAATAAGTTGGTCGCACTCACCACATCCATGTATTGTGAAACGATCAAGGGAATGCACGAAGATGTGGTGATGTCGTATGTCATAGATGGAAAAGTAATCAAACAAAAATGCCCTAAATGTAAAAAGAACACGTCCAGGGCGCATGGTTTACACTCAAATGTCTTAAAACTACTTAAACAGAAGTAACTCTAAGTACCCAAATGATCACTCGATCAGGACGCAAGATAAAGAAACCCACTGTCTTCCAACCCACGGAGAAGGATCTCGTAGATGATTATGGATCTGATGAGCACGATACCGATTTCGACTCGGATCTCGACACGGAGGAGGAGTGTTATTCGGACGAGAGTGAAGAAGAGTATGACAGTGACGCCGATGAAAACGGGAATCTCAAGGATTTCATCGTCGACGATGAGAGTGAAAGTGAGGAAGAAGATGCTTAAAAAAAACAAAAACTATATTAGAAAATGGAGACTGATATAGGAAATCCCATCGATTATAACCCCAATCTCGAAAAGGTGGAGGAAGAGCCCATACAGGAGATGCCCCAGTATTACATGGACTACCCACCCCCTCCTCCTCCCCCGCCACAGAATGAAAAGTTTGATCTATTCGAAAAGGTTGATAAATCGACGTGGATCATCGCATTCGCCGTCTTTTTACTCGGATTTTTTATGGGGAAAACCATGCAACCAGTGATCCTCCGGTACACTTGAGTACGCCACGAATGTTCCCACGTCTCCGTACTTGGGCGGAATAAAATTGTCCACGAACGGACCCCTATACGTATCTTCTATGAAACCAGCGGTAGTACTGGCTTCAGCTTCAGGTTCTGTTTTGTTTTTTAAATCAAATGTCGGATTAAAAAACAAAATAAAGAAAGCACTTACCAGGATTATCGTCACGATAATCCCGAACATTTTGTTTACTGTATATGAATATTATTTACGCTGAAGAAACCTCGGGTTCACCTTCCTCCTTGATCTCGTCCATCTTTCCATCAGTCGAAGCCTCGGCCTCACGCTTTTGGCGGCGCGCCTCGACCTCAGCGGCGACGATCGCATCCGCCTCCTTGACGAGCTCCTCCATGGGCGTATCGGGCTTCTCCTTCTTGAGTCGCTCCAGGACCTCGGCGGGGTGAGCGATGGGTGCCTCATCTGGCTTGGTGTAAAACTTTGAATTGTCGTCGCCGGGAGTGATCGACTTGGCGTTCATCATCGCATCCTTGCGTTCCTGGAACATGCGAGCAGCCTGTGACTGGTTCTCCTTGTATCCAGTCATGATCTCCTCGAGCTTCTCGTTGGTATAGTGCACATCCTCAATCTTGGTGGGATCGGGGGGAATGAGTAGCCACTTGTACATGTCCACGACGTAGATGTCAAAGGTAGGATCCTCCTTCTGCAGACGCTTGGCGTGGTTGGCCGCCTCGTCGCGGGTCCCGAACGCACCCCGAATCTTGATACCGAACTTATCATTCTTCTGGGGCGCCTCAGGTCCGATGACAGAGAGGCACGCGAAAACCTGGCCGGGGACGGTGGTGTAATCGGTCTCGAGAGACATTATAGGTACTTCACGATTCTAAACTTTAAGCCCTAAGTGCGAATTAAAGATATGAAACTATCATGAAGTATGGAAGAGATTCGTAAGAATCACAACGAGGCGAAGAGGGGTTTGATCCAGTCCGTGGCGCACGAGGGTCAACACATTCTTGATGTCGGTTGTGGTTTCGGCGGAGATCTTCAAAAATGGCATCGGTGTGGTGTGAACATTAACATGTGTGACCCAGAACCCACGGCGCTCGTGGAGGCCAAGTCGCGTGCGAAAAATATGCACATGCGTGTCAATTTTTATGAAGGTGACATACACGATTGTCCCAACCGAAAGTTTGACATCGTGTGCTTTAATTTTTCACTCCATTACATCTTCGCTTCAAAAACTCTCTTCACGAGTTCCATCCGCGAAATCCGAAAACGCGTCAAACCGGGTGGACTTCTCATGGGTATCATTCCAGATTCGGAAAAGATTATATTTAAAACACCCTATCTCGATGAAACTGGAAACTTTTTCAAACTGAAAGATCACGGAAACGGTGGGTTTGGTGAAAAACTTTTTGTGCATCTCACGGATACACCCTATTATGCCGACGGACCAAAATCCGAACCTGTGGCGTACAAGGACCTGTTGGTGACACACCTCGAAGACCTCGGGTTTCAGTTACAACTTTGGGAGGGACTAAGAGGAAATCCAATCTCAGAGTTGTATAGTAAATTTATCTTTGTCTATGATAGATGATAGCCTTTCTCATACTTTTCATCGTGAATTTGTGGGTATTGTACACCACGAAAGAACCAGAGCGTCTCGTCGAAGTCAAAGAAAAGTATCGTATTCTCAGAGAACACATCAGCGCGAATGGTCCCGAAAAGTTTCATATGCTCAGGCGTTGTATTCCGATCACGGGGGTGTACGGCATGAAAGGTACGGTCGGGTACAACACGAATAAGGGTGGTGATATCGCCGTCTGCCTGGATGGTGCACCAAACGAAATCTTTCATGTTCTTCTTCACGAGTTGGCACACTGCACGGTGAAAGAATACGATCATACCGATGCGTTTTGGAAAAATTACATCGAACTTCGAGACATGTGTGTCGAGTTGAATGTGTACACGAAGATTCCAGAGAGGACTCCATTCTGTGGCGAACACGTCCAGGATAAATAATCTATGTATACTTCAAATGAAAACTCCTCTTAATGTCCTTTTCATGGTGATTGGATACTGGGTCGCCCTCTTTACCGTTCTGGTCGTCCCCAAGTTTTTTGAAAACTATAACTTCAATCTCATCTGGATGACCGTCGTGATTCCCAACATGCTTCGTTTCATCGTCGGAAACGTGCCTCAACTGGCGGTGGATCGTGGGTTCTTCCTCACGAGTACCGTCATCGCGCTGATCCTAACCTACGTGGCGAATAACATTTGGAAACAGACCAAGGAGTCTGTGCGAAAATACGAGTGTGACAAGAGAAAGGCATTTGATCTGAGTGCCTTGCTCTCGGTGACGTTCGCGATGGGAGCTTTAGCGACCTATTTCATAGGTATCGATAATTCAATTTACAGTAACATGGGTTGGGAATCAACCAATCAGGGCTTGACGATGTAATCCTTCGCGAAATAGAAGAGAATAGCCGCCACGACACCAGTCGAAGCGAGACCAACCACACTTCTACCCCCTTGTTCGTTAAGGAACTTGGGGATAGAGGTCGCGAGACGATCCTGAACGGGCTTGCTCACGGCAGCGGCAGTAGCGGCAGCGACGACGAGAGCGGTCATCTGCTCATCGGTGAGGTTGAAGGGGTTCTTCTTCTCGGGTTGAGGCGCCTGCTGCATGGGAGCGGGATACGCACCCTGGGGCTGAGGGGCGGTCATCTGGGGCATCATACCCTGCATCCTGGGCTCGTCGGTCATCATAGGGGGTTCCATCATGATATCGTTAATGGGAGTAGAATCCATCGTCTCTTTACTTTGTCCCATATTTTTTTCGGGTGTAAAAGCCACAGATGGATTATCTTGAAGTGGGACCATCCCTTCGCCATCATCTGCGAGATTCATGGTGTTCACGTGTTCTGAAGCCATTTAGTATAGCCATACTTTTTTCGAGACAATATCGAACGCAGAACCCTAAGTCAAAGAATGTTCATCGTGATAGTATTCGAAATGGCTCACCTGAGAAACATTCACATAGGGAATCAAATCGCGGGTGGTGTGTGTCAGAAGTCTGAACAGACACTCAAAGATATTCTCCCCCGTTTGATCGAATCGTTTCAAGACTATGTGGGTGAATGTGACATTTCCTGGACGAACAAGTTGAACTTTGAAAATTGTTTCATCAAACCGGATGGTGGTGCGTTCTTCTTGACGTATCGGGGAAGACGGTTTTGTTTCCTGACCATCGAAGATAAGTATCAGGGTACGAACGATACGCTGTACCGTGAAGGTAAAAACAGACAGTCAACTGGAAATGCGATTGAACGAGTCTTCAAAAACATAAACACATCGTGGCACCTCTTCAAAGATTTACCTATTTGTCCATACGTGGTATTCGTCGCTGGATGCGACTTTCACCACACCGAAACGATCATTCATCGGATCGGACCGGCTTCCAACTTTGGTAGAAGACCGATCATTCGAGAGGTGTGTGCAGATGGAAGGTTCGACATGTCAGGTGTCTGCGACGAGATTGACATTCACAAGGATCAAAATCGAGAGTTTGGTATTTTTTGTGTAAAGGCACACAAATACGATGAACACCCCAATAAAACATCGATGTGGACCTCCGAAGAACGGCTACACGTACTGGAACACGTGGGTAAAAAATCTATTAAGGAAATCCTTCGACATATAAACAACTATGAGCGAGTATGTTCAACAACCGATGATAACATACATCGGGAATAAGAGAAAATTGATACAACACATAGAAAATGTCGTCAAACGATTAAAACCGTCGAGCGCGGTGGACGCCTTCTCCGGTTCTGGTGTCGTCTCGAGAATGCTCTTGACACATAGTGACACTCTACATGTGAATGATTTGGAAGTCTACTGTCAAGTACTCTCGAATTGTTTCCTGAAGACACCCACACCCGAAGAGCAACGAGAGATTCAAAAACATATCGAAACCATGAACAATCTTCCGGGGAGGAGTGGATTCATATCTGAATTGTACGCACCGAATAATTCGAATGCGATTCAAGAAGATGAGCGGTGTTTCTACACCAAAGAGAATGCAGGTAAGATTGATGCGATGATGGAGTACGTACACACGACCGTCCCAGAAAACCTCCGTTCGTATTGCCTGGGTCCTCTTCTCGTGAAAAGTAGTATTCACACGAATACTTCAGGGGTTTTCAAGGGGTTTCATAAAGGTGGATGGGGTGGTAAAAAGGGACACGCCCTCGAACGAATCAAGGGGTCTATTCGAGTCGAGTGTCCCCTCTGGTACGAAACACATAAGAATGTCGTGGTGGAGCGTCGTGACGTTTTGGACTTTCTCAAAAATCTTCCTGATGTTGATCTCATTTACCTCGATCCACCGTATAACCAACACCCATACGGTTCCAATTATTTCATGTTAAACTTGATAGCCACGAACAAAAAGCCTGAGCAGATTTCGAAGGTATCAGGTATTCCAGTGGATTGGAACAAGAGCTCGTACAACTCCAAGACTAAGATTAAGGATACGATGAAACGAACCCTCGAACTTTCCACACGAAAGGCGCGGTACACTTTGGTATCATACAGTAACGAAGGGTTTATCACTCCCACGGAATGGGAGGAACTTCTGAAACCGTACACGTACGAGCGAATAGACATAGACTATAATTGTTACAGAGGATCTCGAAACTTACAGAATCGTCCGACGAAAGTTACAGAGTTTTTGTTTCTCATTTCGTCTTTGTGATTTTAAGGTTTGTCTTTTTCGTCGCCTTCTTAGCGTCATCCTCCTTTTGTTGAAAATGTTTGGGGTTGTACATCTTCTTATGAAGTCTCCATAGGTCAGCCCCTCCGACCCTGAAGTTCTTTCTGACGGTCGCTTTGTACCAAAACACACAATCTTGAATCTTGTTAGATTTTACCGTATTATCTAACACGAGGCACTCGTAGTTTTCCGTACAGGCGTCCATCACCTTGCAAAACATATCGAAGGATGGAAAGATACCAAAGAATGATTTGTACAACTTTTCTCTGTTCTGAATGATATTCTCTCTGAGTATGAAGACGTAATCCACGTTGGCTCGAAGTGCTGGTGGAAGGTCCATCACGTACTGCATCGTCAGCATGAAGAAGATCTTCCAATGTCTCCCATTCATGAAACATTGTCTAATGCACACGTCCTTAAGGAACTTGCTATCGTACATACAGTCATCCAGAAGCATGAAAGCCCCACAATTTGTTTTACCGTTCCCCACCAACTTTCTCTGTCTCGCCATCACTCGTTCGATCGCATCTCGGTCGTAGTCACCATAAATGAAGAGATCGGGAATGAAATCGGAATAAAAATGGTTTCCTTCCTCAGTACCCGAAAGAACAATTCCTGCTGGAAGATGTTTCTTATGGAACATGATATCCTTCACGAGTGTCGATTTACCCGTATTTCGCTTACCTATGAAAACACACACCCTGTCGTCTGTGATCGTCTCGGGTTTGAATTTCCTCAACTGAAGATTCATTCTAATGTAGTGTCTCGTTTTATTTAGCAAAATTTTACTCATGTACAGTAGGAATGGCTGGTCGTCTGAGACTCGCCGCCACTGGAGTCCAAGACCAATGGCTCACAGGTGAACCACAATTTTCGTATTTCCTGATGAACTTCAAGAAACATACAAAGTTTGCCTTTGACTTTGTGGAGAGTCAGTTTGATGGAAACGTCGACTTTGGGCAAACCATCACGTGTAGAATCCCTGGTGACAAGGGTGACCTCGTTCGAAACATGACACTCAAAGTGACCCTGACCGACCCAGTCCCAGATACACCCGGTAAAAATAACACCGTCTGGTCACCATCGGTGCTGACACATCTCATCGAATACGCTGAACTTCTCATCGGTGGTCAGCCCATTCAACGTCTCACTGGAGAATACATCTACATGCATCAACAGTTACACAACACGAATGATGACATCGAGCAGACGCTCTATTTCCTGAACGGTCACGGAAACTACTTGAGTTACGCAGATGAATACACATATTTTCTCGATCTTCCGTTTTACTTTTACAGAAACCCTTCTTTGGCCATTCCCACGTGTGCCCTGACGAAACAGGTGGTGGAGGTTCGAATCAAGACGAGACCCCTGGATAAATTGGTGGTACACATCGGGACGGGTGTGAACAATATCCAGGCGTCCATCAATAAGTTTTCGATCGACACGGAGTTTGTTTACGTGACACCCGAAGAGCGTGGATACCTGATGACCAGACCTCTCGACTATGTCATAACACAGGTACAGTTGGCACAGTTTAAGATTAAGGCGGGAGATACGAAACGTTCGGTGATGCTCAATTTTCAACACCCAGTCAAGGAACTCTTTTTCGTTTCACAATCAGAGTTGTCCTCACTTCTTAACATATCGAATCAATACAATACCATCGTGAATGCCGAACTCCGTTTCAATAACGAAGTCGTCTTCAACCGTGACGGCCGTTTCCTGGCGTACGAACAGGCAATCAAACATCACGTCAATTCACCCGCATCCGATGCGGTATCATCTCTCGTGATTAACGGGATTAACCCCCCACTCGGACCTTCAAAGTTTGGTATGTACTCCTTCGCTCTTAAACCCGAAGTGCCCTATCCCACCGGTCAGGTGAACATGAGTCGTATCTCACATAAACTATTCACGATCGAGGTTGCACCCATCGATGCCTCGTACGATAATGACACCCGCGTGTACGCCGTCAATTACAACGTGTTACGTATCGAGAGTGGTTTAGCGGGATTAAAATTTTAGGTGGATATAGTAGTAATGGCTGGACAAATACAGTTGATGGCCTCGGGTCCTCAAGAGAGGTTCTTCACGGTCGATCCAGACTACAGTCACTTCGTGGAAAGTTTCAAGAAACATTCCAATTTTTCGAGACAATACGTGACGATAGACCCAGAAAACGAAGCCGACTTTGGAAAAAAGGTTCGATTCAAGATTGCCCAAAACCAAGGCGATCTTCTCACGACCCTGAGTATCAAAATGCGACTCCCCGAAATCATAGAGACTGCGAACACGCTGTACATCGAATCCGTCGCACACGCTTTAATAGAACATGTGGATCTCATCATCGGTGGTAAGGTTGTACAACGTCTCACGAGTGATTACCTTCAGATTTACTCTGAACACAACGTGACCCAAACGAAACAAAAGGCGCTCGAACAATTGGTCGGAAAGTACCCCCTTCGAACGAGTGATCGACCGGTCAATCCAGATATCGTGATTCAGAACACGTTGGGTCTCGATTCAGAAGAAAACTTTTTCGTCGATCTCCCCTTTTACTTTTACGGACACTCAGAACTCGCCGTACCTCTGTGTGCCATCAAACACCAGGAGGTTGAGGTGGAGTTCAAGCTTCGGAGTGCACAAGAACTCGTCGTCAGGGGTGATGGGACGTCGAGTCCTCTGCAGGAGACACTTCGACTGAAACAATTTGAAATATGTGCCGAGGTCATCTTTCTCGATTGTGTGGAGCGTATCAAACTCGAAAATAGTTCGATCGACTATTTAGTCACACAGATTCAACAGGATGTTTTTGATGTGGATGCAGATGTCAACGAGGGAACGTTCAAGCTGGACTTTGTCAATCCCGTCAAGGAACTGTACTTTGTCATTCAGCGGGAAGGTGCTACACCCTTTGATTATGACAACATATATGCCATCGCCAACGGTAAGTTGATTCTATACGAAAACCTGGACTATCTCACACTCACACTCGATGGTCAAGATATCATCACTCGGGACACGGGTAACGTCATCTTTCTAAAGGCGGTCCAAGGGGCGATACACCATTCGAAGACGCAACTCATTCGACGATTCTATTCGTACAGTTTCGCCCTTCAGCCCGAAGAGTGGTATCCTACAGGTCAGGTAAACTTTAGTTTGATCAAGGAACAGATTCTCAAGATGAATCTCACACCGTGTCCCGACTTTAAGCGCCATATTCGTGTCTATGCCCTAAGTTACAACATTCTTCGTGTTTCTGAGGGAATTACACAAACTCTTTTTAACATTCAATACTAAAGATGAACATGCAAACTGGTTTCGGTGATGGAGGTGATGGTCTCATGAATCAATACATCGAGACCATGACCAATCTTTTAATGCCAGTGATGGAGCGAAGTACGATACTCGCAGCCGAATATTCCAAAGCGTGTGGAAGGGATACACTCCTCCCAGAAGACATGGAATATGCGATGAAATACTGTGCTATGTACACAGTTGGTCAGGATGTTGGATCTCTGTTCCCTGAGATTTACGAGGACGAGGATGAGGACGAGGACGAGGACGAGGAGATGTCCATCGTCGAACCAGAGGACTGCCCACCTTTTGAGAGGTACGTTGGTTCTGATCCGACTTTCCTGCTCATGAATGAAGCATACGATCGTTGGGAATCGTGGCAACCCCAAAACCCGACAGAACAGATGTTAAAAAATGCTATTAATAGTAATGAGCACCTCGGAGCCTGAGGCGTGGTCGTTTTCAGAAACAAAGTTTAAAGCATACGATGGTTCAGGAACGAGCTCAAGTGAAGATTCATCTGATGATGAACAACTCTTCGCGAAAACTAAAACGCTAAAAAAGAAAAAGTTTAAAAAATTTGTAAAAAAGGAGGAACTCTTACCAGAATAATTTTCCAAAGGTACAGTATACAACAATGTCCGATACTGCCACCAAGACCATCAGCCTCGTCACCCAGGAGCTCGAGACCCAGTCGCTCAACGCGATCGTCGGTGGTTTCGCCTTCGCCGCCGCCCTTTCCTGGATGGATTTCGCGCGCTGGTCAGTGACCCAGCTCGTCAAGGTTCCCAAGAACGGTGGTACCCAGTACGCGCTCACCGCCGTGCTCACCACCCTTCTTTCTATCATCGTGTTCCTCACGATCTCCCGTTTGTCCACCCGCGTGTCCAAGCCCGTGCAGCCTGTCTACGCGATCACCCGGTAAATTTGGGTTTTCGTTTGGTAAATAACATCATCAACAGACCGATCAAAATGATCGCGGCGATATAGATCCACACATAAACATCTTTCTTCTCCTCCTCTTTTGGTACGGAGATGCTTATGGGTGCTTTTTCTTCATCGATGGGAACTTTAGGTAAATTAGCGAGTTTATCTGTCGAACATGTAATCTCGAACTTGAGTATGTGATCTTGATTCCTAAAGTCATACGGAATGAGACGACCATGGCTCATGTAAAAAAACTCGACTCGTATGTCCCGAATATACTTTTGGGGTCCAGAATGAAAACGGTGTTCGAGATGATCGTCCGCACCGTTGAAGTTGATATACGCAGAACCGTCTAAGAGTAAGTGACCGGTATAGAATGGTGTCGAGGAGTACACGTCCTGATTGAGTTCATCGGATCCCGCCGTGAGCTTGAGTATCAAAGAGTTTGGACCTTCCAGATTTATAGATCCACTTTTGATTGAACTTCCTGTATAGTCTCGAGACCCAAACCCCAGTATCTGGTGTGGTGTTGTTTCTGTGGATGCGTCACTTTGGTGACCATTCGTACCGGAAAAGAACTCGAGTGTAAATGTATTTGATGTACCCACGTTGGAAAAGTTGAGTGTGTTTGTCTCTTCGTCGTACACGACGAGACTCACGTTAGAATCTGGTGGTGCGACGAGTGTTTCTACATCTTCAGCTAAAACGTACCCGTTCGCATAGTTTGTCTCTTCGAGTGTGAAGACGTTTCCATCGATACTAAAACTCTTATTGGTCGAACACGTCGTCAATTGGGGTGTGGGTATACGAGCGGACACGAGTTTTATAGAGGAGACGTCATAAATGGGATTCTCGAGTGTGACGATGTAGTCATGGGGACTTTGAAACGTATTAGAATATTCATCTATGATGACAGCGTGTTCACTGCTATCGATAGAGAGGCTATGCACCTTCATTAAAATATGCGTATAATATTTTAATGATTGTTTTTGTCTACTTTTAAATACTTACTGGGAGAGGGAGTGTGCGAGAGGGTTGTTGTACAACTGCTTCCTCGCGATATCCAGAGAACGGGTATTGGGGTTTTCGTTACCCTTGTACGCGTTAAACTGGTGGAACGCCTTTTGCTGATACTGCTGGGTCCAACCACCGTTGGCTGCATTCATACGTCCATCGACACGTGTCGTATCCGAACGCACGGCGGTGAGAGCACCACCTTGTTTGAGGGCACTTTCCCTGACGTTCATACGCCCAGCGTTACCCATACGGTTAGGCTTGCCACGGCGATCCTCGGGGCGGAAACCATACTTCATGAGTTCTTCGTTGGTCTTCGCAGTCACCTGCACAGCGGCGCTGTTGGTATACGCACCGTGATGGCTGTGAATACCTGGAGCTGGGCGGTTCGTGTACATGTACTGCTCATCGTTACGGTCGCTCTTGAAACGAGTGGGATCCTGGGCGACCGTCTGTGCCGACACGAAACGCTTCGCGCCGTTGAATCCAAGACCATCCGCACGGTGTCCAGTTTCGGAACGGTTGGTGGTACGCTTGGTCTTCTCATGTTCGTTACGAGGGACGACACCGGACATACCTTGCGCGCGGCCGGGCATCGTGGGTAAACGAGTGGGAAGGAATGAGGTTGTTTCGGGTTTGTTATGGGTGAGTTCACCAACCTTGGCGGCTCGACCACCGGTGATGTCATGTGCGGGACCGGAACGGCCTGGGAGAGTCGTCAGACGATATTCACCAACGTTGATGGGATTAACCCTGAACATCTGCTGATAGCCACCGACCGCTGGGACATCAGCACTGACACCGAGACCCGGACCGACGAGTTGCTTCTCCACGGGACTCAAATTGTTCATGCGACCCTGATCGTACATACGATTGCGCATGTTCAAAATCTCCTGACCGCCACTTCTTTGTTGACGACCGATATCCGCGAAACTGGCCATCTCCATCTTATGGGGAACTTCGACTGTGGGTTCAAAATTGACATTTTCCACTTCCATGGGAGGAGGAGGAGCAACCTGTGGCGGTGGTGGTGGTGGTTCAGATTTAGTACTCAACGTTCGACCAGCATACACGAGACCGGCCACAGCCATGAGTGAAATGGGATCTGCCATTCTTACTTCTTACCCACATTTTTATTAGCGTACCTTTGCTGAAAGAGACCATTCTGGACTTCGGCACGGGTACTCGCGGGTTCGTATCGCATGGTCCTAAGGGGAACCTTGCAATCCATGTTGGTGAGAGGGAACAGATTACGTTCATAGGTTTGCACGATGTTCTTGTTGAAACGCGACGTGGATTGGGGACGAAGTTGGTCGCTCGTGTCGATGTATTGGGCTGGGGAACCCTTACCAGCCTTGTACGGGGCGGTACCATAGAGCATAGTGTTGGGACGGCAACCGCCACAGTTGAGAGTACTGGGCTGAGGATAGACGAACACCTCGTCAGTCGCACTCACCGCGGGCAGAGCACCAGTATTTTGAACGATGGAAAGGCCAGGCTGAAGCTGGTATGCCATTTATTATTACATGAGAATATTTATCTACGATCTCCATCCATACCGAGACCACTGTATGCCTCCAATTGGGCACCTCTCGCATTCGGGTCGCAATACCGACCATCACTCTTGCACATGGGGCCATTCTTAGGACCATAGAGCCACTCCGCGAATCTCGTCTGGTCTCCTGGGATTTTAGTCACGGGATTCGAAACAAACTGGCGATCCAGGGCGTTTCGCATATATTTAGGAAGGGGGGAGCGCGAACGCCCAGAATCGAATGAAATACGTTCAGTCGTGGGGTGTTTCACACTGGAATAGTAGCACGCCTCTAAACGATTGGGGGCGTCGGTAAAGTCGGTGATGAGCACGTTACCCATGGGGTTATCCACGGTAGGCTTCTGACACATGTCACCCGACACGGTGTTCCCGTACGTCTCCTTAACCATATTAGACTTATAAAGAACGTAGATGACAGCGAGTACGGTCATACCCAATATAAAGACACGTGGATCACGACGAATGATATAAATGAGACACGACGCGTAAATCACGAAACGAGAGGCGGCGTTGATACGATCCTCTGGTGACTGGTCACGTGTCGGCCAGAATTGAGTAACCGAATCAGCCCTGATGAGTTGCTGGGGATCGTCGAACCAAGCTTTCATTTAGTATATGATGAGGTTTATTTTTTAGGGAGACTACCAAGCATACTGCCCATCATCTTCATGAGAGCATCTTGGTTAAGTTCGCCACCATCTCCATCCTGCAACTTCGAAGCGACACCCTTGGCGATATTCTCGATTTGGCTGAGTGTATCTTGG
>Ga0213863_10000689_pt1 | contig 25173 bp, 30 predicted proteins | sample PICome_8_FD_160128 | JGI IMG/M metagenome (GOLD analysis project Ga0213863, IMG submission 160128) | Coastal seawater microbial communities near Pivers Island, North Carolina, United States - PICO497 | ecosystem: Environmental > Aquatic > Marine > Coastal | place: USA: North Carolina... | reverse complement strand
CGATATATTTACCAAAAAACAATATTAAAAAATAGAAAGTAATAATGCATTCGACTGGGTTCGAACCAGTGACGTTCCATAGGAAAACGGATTATGAGTCCGGTGCCTTCAACCACTCGGCCACGAATGCTTTATTGGAGCTGATGGGAATTGAACCCATGTCCATTTAAATCTTGTTAAAAAACTCGTTCACAGGCTTAGTTTACAATAATGTAAACAAAAAAGAAACAATAAAACTCTAAACTAAAAACTGACAAAAGTCTAGTTTTAGGGAATAAATTATAGTTTGACCTAAAATATGATTATAACTAAGTGATTTTACTTACTTATTTTGTGTATAATCTTTATGCCGCTACAAGACGTAACGTAGTGTCCACTTTTTGACGATTAAATGAAATAATATTATTTGCAGTTATTTTTAAAGTGTAATTTTATACGAAGATTACAAACTTCGACCTGTATCATTTTTTACCTTAATTTAAATGTCAAAACCTAGACAGCCCCTCAAATTTTTTTAATCGATAAGCATGAAGGGAATCGAACCCCCGACTCTCAGAATCGGAATCTGATGCTCTATCCACTGAGCTACATGCTTTATTAAAGATCGATAAATGCACTAGTAATTATTCCCAGTTCTCACGAGATTTCTGGAGAATATAATTTGCAACGTCTTCAATTTCGCTATCAGTTAAACGTCCCCCAAAAGCAGGCATAGCGTTTTTTCCGTTGGTAACTTGGTAAGCAATCGATGTAATATTATTCATACCATTTAATATTAACATTTCTTTTTTAAGTGTTTTTTCCGGAATAATTACATTATTACCTCGAATATGACAAGAAGAACAATTTGAAATGAAAATTTTTTGTCCGTTTATAATATCCATTTAATTTTGTAATACATAAGAATAATTTACTAAAATTAAATTTATTAAAAATTGGTTGATATATCAACCAATTTTTAATAGATTTAATTTTAGTAGTAAATTTTACCACCACCCCATTTTTCTGTCACGATCTTAGGCTGTAACATAATATGTCCAGCAATTGAGTATAAATCTTCATCTGTTAAAGAACGCATACGTGGGTAGATATCTGCACTCTTAATACTTGGATGAACTTCAGCAATAGATTCTAAACCATCATATGTAGTAGGGTTTTTAATGTAATCTACTAAACTTGCAATATTGTCACGACGTGGTGTTGCTAATCCTAATGCTTCTGGATCTAAACCAACATTTGGATTTGTTTTTGTAATACCACCAACATGACAAGCACCACACGTTGCATTAAATAAACGTTTACCACGTTTAACTTGTTCAGGTGTTAATACACTAGTTGTTCCCGATGCATCTACAGTAACAGTACGAGTAGCTTCGTCTAAGTCAATTGCTAAAGCATTATCAATTAAACCAGTAAAAATAGCGAAAAATGATAAACTACAAATTGCTAATGATTTTTTAAACATAAATTTTCAAAAAATTTTTTACAAAATTGAAACCAAGAAAAGTATCTTTATTTCTGTTTTTTTTGTTTTTTGAATTTTGTAGTATTGGCAAGTAAGCCTCTTAATCGAATATTTTCCCAACCTGCTACTAGTAATGAAGATATAATCAATACTTGGCTAAATAACAGTATTGGATCTAATCTCCATCCATGTATGATTAAAATACAACCATAAAGTAAACCAATTGTAGCAAAAAAAATATCTTCATCTCTTGCAACTTCTGGTTTAACTATTCGAAGTAAATATAATAACGTTACTCCAATCCATAAAATAATACCTAATATGATGTTAGGGCCAAAACCAATGTTTATCATATGTAATTTTTGTTTGTTAGATTTCAATAAAAAATAAAAGTTATAATTTTGGAATTATGAACGTGAAACACGATCACTTTTACTAATAATAATTAAAGCGATAGCGATAATCGCTACAACAAGACCACCTGCTACTAAACTAGAGATAAAATTTGCTAATGAAGATGTCATTTTCAATTCCGTGTTTTTTAAATAACAATTAGAAATAGTAAGATTAACTAAAAAATATCAATTATAAAATAATAATTAAAGATATTATTTTAATTTAATTTATTATATATATATTCTTCAAAATAAAAGAATTATATTTTGTAAAAATATAGTATCTATTACTACTAAGTATATAGTAATTTCACATTATTTTGTTATTAAATAATAATAATAAATACACTTTTAATAGTAAAATTAGGATTTTCTATCGTTATTTTACTTAATATTTAGAAATTGCTTTTTATCATACTATAAAAATACTTATATTTTCAAGTGACATGTTTATTGAAAGTTAAAAATAAATTTTTAGTTCTTAAAAATAAACTTACTTGGATTTAAAAACTACTAAACTTTTTTACTACTAAATCCTTAATTAACATTATAAATATGAGCCCAGTAGGAATCGAACCTACATTGGAAACTTAGAAGGTTTCTGTCCTAATCCGTTAGACGATAGGCCCTAATAAAATTACTTTACAATATATTTTCTATTTATGAAAGTATCTAACCCTAAAATCATCGATATTCAATTTCAATTAACTCTTAATTAATTTAACATGAAATAAAGTTAGTATTTTATTACTAACTTTATTTTTCTTCAACTTCTTGTAATTCATCTAACGCGAAATTATTTGTATTGACACCACTATAATTTACTTTCTCAAATCGAACAATAGCTGGGTAGCGAACACCACTTTGATCAACAGCAGTTACTGTACCAACTTCTTGGAACCAGTAAGATTCTGGACGTAAAATACGAACTTTTGAACCACGACTTACCATAATAATTTATTATACTTAATTTACTATTATTAATAGTAATATATAAAAAGTTATTTCGACAGAAAATTTTAATTTTTTTGTTGTTTAAGGACAATTGAAGCTGTTATAATAGTAGTAAGAACAACTTTAAAATAAGAATCGTTAATAAAATATAATAATGTGGAAAAATATTGTTAGAAATGTACTTATTGCCTTAGCAATTTTAAGTGGACTTGCTCTAGGCTTCACAAATACAGATGTGAACGTCGATGGCTTAAAATTTTGGCAAACGAGTTCTACAACTTCAACAACAATGCCTAAAGTAACTACATCGTCAATGACATATGGACGATTTTTAGATTATTTAGAAATGGGTTGGATTAAACGAGTAGACTTATATGACAATAGCCGTAATGCAATTGTTGAAGCATCTAGTCCAGAATTAGGAAACAGACCGCAATATATTCGTGTCGAAATTCCTGCAGGTGCTTCGCAACTAATTATCAAACTAAAAGAATATAATGTAGATTTTGATGCTCATGCTATAGAAAACTCTAATTTTGTCGCAGATACAATTGGTAACATTTTAGTACCTGTAGCATTTATTGCCGGATTAATCTTATTATTCCAAAACTCCGAAAATTTACCTGGAGGAATGGGTCAAGGTCCAATGAATTTAGGAAAATCACCTGCACGTTTCCAACGTCGTCCAGACACAGGTGTAATGTTCAATGACATTGCCGGAATTGATGAAGCTAAATCAGAATTTGAAGAAATTGTATCTTTTTTAAAACAACCTGATAAATACACGGTTGTTGGTGCAAAAATTCCAAAAGGAATTTTACTTGTAGGCCCTCCTGGTACAGGTAAAACACTTTTAGCAAAAGCTATTGCTAACGAAGCCGATGTTCCGTTCTTCAATGTAGCTGGTTCAGAATTCGTGGAAATGTTTATTGGTATTGGTGCGGCACGAGTTCGTGATTTATTCAAGAAAGCTTCTGAAAATGCACCATGTATTGTATTTATTGATGAAATCGATGCGGTAGGACGTGAACGTGGAGCCGGTGTTGGTGGTGGTAATGATGAAAGAGAACAAACATTAAACCAACTATTAACTGAAATGGATGGTTTTAAAGAAAATAAAGGTGTTATTGTAGTTGGTGCTACAAACAGGGTGGATATTTTAGATTCAGCACTTTTACGTCCAGGTCGTTTTGATCGTCAAGTTACAGTAAATCTTCCTGATCGTCTAGGTCGAGCAGCGATTTTAAACGTACATGCCCGAAATAAACCATTAAGTGAAGATGTGTCATTAATTCAACTTGCTAACCGAACACCTGGATTTTCTGGGGCAGACTTAGCTAACTTATTAAACGAAGCTGCAATTTTAGCTACCCGCTATAAAAAATCTCTAATTACTCGAAATGAAGTTAATGAAGCTGCAGATCGTATTATTGGTGGTATTGCCGGAACGTCAATGGAAGATACCAAAAATAAACGTTTAATCGCGTACCATGAAGTTGGGCACGCTATTACTGGTTCAGTATTACGATCTCATGATGAAGTTGAAAAAATTACTTTAACTCCACGAGGTTCAGCAAAAGGATTGACTTGGTTTACACCAGAAGAAGATCAAAATTTACTTTCACGATCTGAATTACTGGCCCGAATCATTACAACACTTGGTGGACGAGCAGCGGAACAAGTTGTATTTGGTAATCCTGAAATTACAACAGGTGCTAGTAATGATTTACAACAAGTAACAAATTTAGCTCGTCAAATGGTTACAAGATTTGGTATGTCAAATATTGGTCCAATTGCTTTAGAAGATGAAAATACAGGTCAAGTTTTCCTAGGCGGTGGATTATCTAAAGGCCCTGATTTCGCGGATAATATTGCAGATCGAATTGATAACGAAGTACGAAAAATTGTAACGTACTGTGAACAAAAAGCCGTAGAAATTGTTTTAGACAATCGAGTTGTAATTGATCTAGTTGTTGAAAAATTAATGGATGTGGAAACAATTGATGGACCAGAATTCCGTCAATTATTAGGAACATATACAGTTTTACCTAATAAAAAAGTTCCATATGTTTCAAAGTTAGACTAATTGATTTTCATATCATATAAAAATATTGCTATATTATTATTCTACGATTACAATAATAGTAACAATACTTAGGTTTTGTTACTATTATTAACAAATCTGATAAGTAATAAAAATAAAATAGACTCGATTTACTAAAATTAAAAAAAAATTCCTGGACTATGGCAAAAAAAAGTATGATTGAACGTGAGACAAAACGCATACGATTGACTAAAAAATATGCAGAAAAGCGTAAAACATTATTAGAGGAGTATCGTAGCGCGAAAGAATTTAAAACTAAGTTAGAAATTCATAGTAAAATCCAAAAATTACCTCGAAATAGTGCCAAAGTAAGAATCCGCAATAGATGTTGGAAGACTGGTCGACCACGCGGCTACTATCGTGATTTTGGTGTCTCAAGACATGTACTGCGTGAAATGGCTCATCAATGTTTATTACCTGGTGTTACAAAATCAAGTTGGTAAAGTTTATAGGATAGGTCATTAAAGTATAAAACGTGTAAAAAATTAACTTTATAGTTAGGCTGTGTTGGTTGAAACAAAAACTAACTTTAATTACTGTTAGTTAAAGTAAAGATTAAGGTTAGAATAGGGTATAGAATACAAGTCTAATATATAAGGGTAAATATTATGCTGCTGCGTAAAAACTCTGACATATTGATATTTATTATAAATTTTTTTGTACCCTATACCTTATAAACAATTATACTTGATTCTCTAAAAATTGCAAGACTATATTATAATTAACTTTGTTTTAAATAACTATTGTTATTTAAAACAAAGTTAATTATAATATATTTAGTAAGCCCGGATAGCTCAGTTGGTAGAGCAGTGGATTGAAGATCCTCGTGTCACCAGTTCGAATCTGGTTCTGGGCAATTAACGTCTCTCTCAATATTTGAAAATTTTGTAAACTCAGAGTCAAAGTTTAAAGAAACTGTTCCTATAGGTCCATTTCGATGTTTAGCAACAATAATTTCAGTAATATTATTGTCAGATTCATTATAATAACTATCTCGATAAATCATTAAAACTAAGTCAGCATCCTGCTCAATCGAGCCACTCTCGCGTAAATCAGATAATACAGGTTTTTTACTTACCCTTGCTTCAACATTTCTGCTTAATTGAGAAAGAGCGATAATTGGTACATTAAATTCACGAGCAAGATTTTTTAATAAACGTGTTATTTGCGAGAGTTCTTGAACTCTATTCTCAGTCTTAGAGTTTGAATTTTGCATTAATTGTAAATAATCTATAATAATTAAACCAATTTTTGAATGCTTAAAAATTATATTACGTATTTTTACACGAATCTCTTGAATTGTTAAATTAGGTGTATCATCAATAAATAACGGTAAATCTGAGAAATTTTTAATACATTTTAATAGTTGTTCCCAATCCTGATTACTAAGACTCCCAGATCTTAATTTACGGCTATTAATTTCTGCTTCTTGAGATAATAGCCGATAAATTAATTGCTCTTTAGACATTTCTAAACTAAAAAATAAAACTGGTAAATTGATAGTTTTAATAACATTCAACATTATAGCCAGTGAAAAAGCTGTCTTACCCATTGATGGTCGACCGGCAATTATGATTAAATCCGAATTTTGAAATCCTTGAGTAATCAAATCCAAATCATAGAATCCAGTAAGTATTCCAGAAGTGGTACTTTTTAAGGACCTTTGTTTTAAATCAAGAAAAACTTTATGAAATAATTCTGTGCTTCCAAGAATATCCGTATTCTTTGTTTCAGTTAAAAGATTGAAAATCTCTAACTCTAATACTTGTATAGTATTCTCTAAGGAGATATTAGTCATATAAGCCGAGTTTATGGTTTTATAGCTTAATTTAATAAGCGTACGACGGACATACTTATCATAAAGTAATTCCATATATTCATTTACATTTATTAACTCTGGAAGTTCGTTTAATAAAGTACGAAGTAAGGGTAAACCACCTATTTTTTCTAAAAGTCCATTAGTTTTTAAAAATGTGGTTAAGACTAACGCATCTACCTTTTCCTCTTTCTGGTAGAGAAGTAAAATTGCTTTATAAATTTCTTGATGATTTTTAAAATAAAAAGCATCACTGGGTAATTTACGAATAGCTAATTCTATCATTTGTGAATCTAGTAATAAACTACTTAAAACTATTTTTTCTGCTAAAAAATTATGTGGTAGATAATTTTCGTTTATTATCTCTTGAGTATTATTCTCAAAATTTTTCATATTTTTAGATATTATTATTATTATTAAGTCAAATAGTAATTAAACTATTGCATTTAATTCTTATTAGATTTAAACTTATGGTTAGTGCGTCCTTAGTTCAGTTGGTAGAACGCTAGTCTCCAAAATTAGATGTCGAGGGTTCAAGTCCTTCAGGACGCGTTCCCTATTTAAAGATAGGGTTGATTTAAATACACAAGAAACAAAAAATAATTCAAGTTAAGTAAACTATGATATGGCAAAAAAAATAACAGCTTTAATTAAATTAGCTTTACCTGCAGGTAAAGCTACACCTGCCCCACCGGTAGGTCCTGCTTTAGGTCAACACGGGGTAAACATTGCTGCGTTCTGTAAAGAATATAATGCTAAAACTGCTGAAAAATCAGGTCTAATTATTCCAGTTGAAATTTCTGTATATGAAGATCGAAGTTATACTTTTATTCTTAAAACACCGCCAGCTTCTGTTTTACTAACTAATGCTGCAAAAATTAAAAAAGGCTCTTCAACACCACCAAAAACAATGGTGGGTTCAGTTACTAAAGCACAATTAGAAGAAATTGCTACAATTAAGTTACCCGATTTAAATACAACAAAACTTAGTAGTGCAATTAAAATTGTAGAAGGGACTGCACGTAATATGGGTATCAGCATTATTGATTAACTCGTACTATATAAATTTAATAATGGAAAAATTATATGCCAAAGTTATCCCGTCGTCAAAAAGAAAATAAAGAAAAAGCTGCTAATAGTACCTATTCAAATCTTGAAGAAGCTCTTCAACTTTTAAAGGATACGTCAACAGCAAAATTTATTGAAAGTGTTGAAGTTCATGCGAACTTAAACATTGATCCAAAGTATACAGATCAACAACTACGGACTACAGTAACACTACCAAATGGAACAGGTAAAACAACAAAAATAGCTGTTTTAACTAGTCCAGAGAATATTGAAGAAGCAACAACCGCTGGAGCAGATTTAGTAGGTAGTGATGATCTTGTTCAAGAAATTAGCCAAGGAAATTTAGACTTTGACTTATTGGTTGCAACACCAGACATGATGCCAAAATTAGCTAAATTAGGTCGTGTTCTAGGGCCAAAAGGTTTAATGCCTTCACCAAAATCAGGGACAGTAACAACTACTTTAACTGAGACGTTAGAATCCTTTAAAAAAGGTAAATTTGAATACAAAGCAGATAAAAGTGGAGTTGTTCATATCATTTTTGGAAAATCAGATTTCACAGTACAACAGTTAAAAGAAAATCTAGTAGCAATATATAGCTCGATTGAACAGAACCGTCCATCTGGAGTAAAAGGTAAATACTTCAAAAGTGTCTTTATTTGCAGCAGTATGGGTCCATCAATTAAAATCGATTTAGATTTATTTACTTAAGTTAAATAATGAAATTTGTTTAGAAAGCTCATATTATCCTCTTAAAAAAATTATTGGATTTTTATTCTGAAAAAAGAATTCCTTTAAAACAAAGTTAATAAAAACGTCTAATTATTTAATCACAAAAATTACTAAAATTCAATTAATAATAAAACATGTCAGAACGTATTACAAAAATCGTAGAAGAATTAAAAGAATTAACATTATTAGAAGCTTCAGAATTAGTAAGCCAAATTGAAGAAACTTTTGGTGTAGACGCGTCAGCGAGTGTTGGTGGTCCAGCAATGGTAATGGCTGCAGCTCCTGCGGAAGAAGCTGAAGAAAAAACAGAATTTAATGTTATGCTAGATGAAGTACCTGCCGATAAGAAAATTGCTGTTCTTAAAGTTGTACGTACATTAACTGGTTTAGGTTTAAAAGAAGCTAAAGAATTAGTAGAATCAGCTCCAAAACAAGTTCAAGAAGGTTTAGCGAAAGAAGCTGCAGAAGATGCTAAGAAGCAAATCGAAACAGCTGGTGGTAAAGTTTCATTAACTTAATAAATTAGCTTATTTTATAAGCCTATTTTCTATTAATAAGTATAATCTACTTATTAATACAGAATTAATTAGACATCAATGTCTAATTAATTCTAATTTTTATTTATTTTTAGTTTTTACCAAAAACCTAATGATACAGCTTTATCAATAGGTAAACATGCTCCAATACCTAACCAAATTGCTGTAACAAAGCCTAGAATAAATACTAAACTAGCAATCGGACGACGGAATGGGTTTTGGAATTTGTTAACATTTTCAATAAATGGTACAGTGATTAAACCTAATGGAACAGCGGCCATTGCTAATACACCTAATAATTTATTCGGTAAAACACGTAATAAATTAAATGTTGGGAAGAAATACCATTCTGGTAAAATTTCTAACGGTGTGTTAAATGGATCTGCAGGTTCGCCTAGTTGAGTAGGTGCCATTACAGCTAAACCAATACAACAAGCAAATGTACCTAAAATACATACAGGGAATACATATAATAAATCGTTAGGCCATGCAGGTTCACCGTAGTAGTTATGCCCCATACCTTTTGCAAGTTTTGCACGTAATTTTGGATCAGTTAAATCAGGTTTTTTAATTACTGACATAAAAATTATTTTCCTTAAAAAATTTATAAAATAAAAAAGTCTTCAAAAATTAAAAATTAAAGAGGACCCGAAATACCTTGTTTGCGAATCATTAAGAAGTGAGTAAGCATTAAAACTGCTGCTGCTAAAGGTAATACAAATGTATGTGCACTATAGAAACGAGTTAAAGTACTTTGACCTACACTTTCACCACCACGTAAAACTAAAACTAAAGGTGGTCCTACAACAGGAACTGCTGCTGGTACACCTGTTACAATTTTACATGCCCAGAATCCTACTTGATCCCATGGTAATGAATAACCTGTTACACCAAATGAAACAGTAACAACAGCTAAAGTAACACCTGTTACCCATGTTAATTCACGTGGTTTTTTAAATCCACCAGTTAAGTAAACACGGAAAACGTGTAATACCATCATCATAACCATCATACTTGCTGACCAACGGTGAATTGATCGAATTAACCAACCAAAATTAACACTTGTCATGATGTATTCAACAGATGCAAATGCATCTACAACACTAGGACGGTAATAGAATGTCATTGCAAAACCTGTAGCAACTTGTACAAGGAAACATGTAAAAACAATACCACCAAAACAATAGAAGATATTTACATGTGGTGGAACATATTTACTTGAAATATCATCTGCAATTGCTTGTACTTCTAGCCTTTCTTCAAACCAATCGTAAACTTTACCCATAAATTAATACAGTGAAAATACATACACAACTAGGCAGTAACAAGAGATTAAATCTTGTAGATTAAACAAAAGGCGAGAGTGGGATTCGAACCCACGGAATCCTTGCGGATTCATCTGATTTCAAATCAGACGCAATCGACCAACTCTGCCATCTCGCCAATAAGATTAGCTTTTTTAACTAATCTTATAGGATATTATATAAATTAACTTTCATATGTACTTATACCACTAAACTTGATAGAAGCAGGATTAGGGTTTTTACCAATAGAAAATCCGCGACTATTCACAGAAGTACGGCCTGGATTCGCTTTTTCAGGGAAAACACCATCTTTCGGATGTAAGTATTGAACTTCTCCACTAGGGAATATACGATAAATCTTATAGCCGTTGATTTTAAATCCTCGTAACTGTGTTCCTAACGCTAAGCATTGCTCTTTACGCGCTAAGTACAATAGATTTTCCCCATTACGCATTACTGCAGCGCCACCTGTCGGCATTTCAAAAATCTGTTCTTTAGGACTTGTCCAAGTAATGGCATATTTTTCTTCTACTTCAGCTGCACGTAACCAGCCACCTGTGCTTCCACCAAAAGTCGGAAAAGGTGTTTGTAAATTTAATGTCATACGTAAAACCTTATTATTATCTAACATATATTATACTAGAATAGTATAAAAGTTTCAAATTTTTTCGTTAACTTAATAAATTTTCTAGCGGAGAATGGATTTGAACCATTGACCTTCGGGTTATGAGCCCAACGAGCTACCAGACTGCTCTACTCCGCGAGACAAAATACAAATTAATAAAACTATACAGAGTTTTTTTGTTTTTGTCCAGAAATTAAACTGCTAAATTAAATTTAATTGCTAATAAAACGTAAATTGCTATTAATACCCACGTTAAATTGTTTAAAAACCGTTCTGCTGAACCGGGTGATCCTAATATATCTGTCTTAGATGCAAAATTATCTAATCCTCCATTATTCGGAACACGAATAACAATTAGAAATATTAAAAAAATACTGACTAATGACCAAATAAGTTTTAACATAAATTTATACTAAAATATATTTAAAATATTAAACAACTAAACATTTAAGTTTAGTTGTTTTGTGTTTTATTCTTCAATTTCGAAAACTTGTTTAAAGATTTTTGAAACTTTATCACCTGAATCAATTGATTCTAAAGGATCTTTTCTTAATCGATGACGTAAACATAATGTAATGATTGTTGCAATATCATCAACAGTTACTTTATCACGGCCATTGTAAGCAGCATAAGCTTTAGCCGCTCGATTTGTTACAATATCACCACGTAAACCATCAACGTCTAGCTGACTACACACTTCTGAGATTTTTACTCTTAAATCGTAATCCAATTCAACCTTTGGTAGCATTTCTTGTGCAGCAACAATTTTATCACGTAATTCTTGTTGCTGAGCTTCGTAATTCTCAATCCAAACATTTGGAGTTTGATCAAAAGAAGTACGTTCTTCAACAACTTTTACACGTAAAAATGGGTCTTTTACTGTACGAATCTCAGCATGCATACCAAAACGATCTAATAATTGTGGTCGTAATTCTCCTTCTTCTGGATTACCTGACCCAACTAAAACAAAACGTGCTGGGTGACGAATTGAAATACCTTCCCTTTCAACTGTATTCCAGCCTGAAGCTGCCGAATCAAGTAAAATATCTACTAAATGATCATCTAATAAATTAACTTCATCTACGTATAATAAACCTCGATTTGCTTTCGCTAATAGACCTGGTTCAAAAGCTTTTACACCTTCAGTTAGAGCTTTTTCAATATCAATTGTTCCACAAACTCGATCTTCAGTAGCCCCTAATGGTAAATCTACCATAGGAATTTTAACTCTCTCTGTTTCTAATACTTTATCTTCTTGAACAGCTAGTTTAACTTCATTACTCATTAAATCTAAATCTGATTTATGAGAATTAAAAGGGTCATTCTTTACAATTTCGATTTCTGGTAATAAATCTGCAATTGCTCGAATTGTTGTTGATTTTCCAGTGCCACGATCACCCATAATCATAACACCACCAATTTTAGGATCAATTACATTTAATTGTAAAGCCAATTTCATTTCTTCTTGTCCAACAATTGCTGTAAAAGGAAATACTGGAGTTGTGAATTTTTTTAAATCTTGTGTTACCATAATTTATTTATGTATTATTTCTAATTTTTAATGAATCAATAAAGGTATTTAAATAATTTATTGATATAATGTTGCGCCTAAACGAATTGCTAAAACACTAGCTAATAGTGCTACTAACAGTGCTGTATAAACTTGAAAATCTGAAACCATAACTTTATCCTTAATAAATACTCTAAATTACAAAATCCCTTAAAAATTAAAGAATTTAGTACTTTAATTGTAATCGATAAATTATGAAATGGTAACATTTTTATTAATAAAATAAAATATAAAAAATTTATTTAATATTTTGTTTACAGTTAAAATTATTGTATTTCTTTATTGCACAGTTTTGATAATTAATGCTTACTTACAGTAATTCATTCTTTAAATTAGAAAACTAAAAAACTATAAATAACCTAGACAAATATACCATAGAAATTTTTTATTTAAATTAAAAATGATATTAATTTAAAGCCTATTGACAAAAGTATTTCTCTATGGTAATGTATGTATACTATATTAGATAAAATATAGCGGGCATAGCTCAGTGGTAGAGCGCAACCTTGCCAAGGTTGATGTCGCGCGTTCGAATCGCGTTGCCCGCTTTAAAACTTTTATTTCGATTCTTCAATCAATGTGCTAAATGTTGACGAATCCACCAATGCAATATGTGCTAACATTTTACGATTTAACAAAATGTTTGATGTTTTAAAGTTGTGGATAACTTTACTATATTTAGATTGATTTAATTTTGAAGCTGAATTAATTCTTGTAATCCAAAGCTTTCTAAAGATTCGCTTTTTTTGTTTTCGGCCAATATACGAATAGCGTAAAGCTTTCATAACTTGTTGATTGGCTACTCTGAATAATCGTGAATGAGTCCCACGATAACCTTTTGCTAAGTGTAAAATTTTCTTACGACGTTTACGGGCAACATTACCACGTTTAACTCTAACCATAATTTTTTAATAAGGTAACATTAATTTAATAGGTTTACTATCACCAGAACTAACACAAAGAGTTAATGATAGTCTTCGTTTTTGTGAAATTGATTTTTTTCGTAATAAATGTCCTTTATAAGCACGGTGGCGCAAAAAGTTCCCGTTAGCGGTTTTTTTATAACGTTTTGCAGCAGCTTTGCGAGTTTTTAATTTAGGCATATAAATATAAAAATTTATTTAGAAGTGTATATTTTTGAAAAAATATTTACTAAGTTGATTGGAATTACATTGTGTGCATGACTCAAGTGAAATGCTAGAGAATAGTTTTTCGGGTACTTAATAATAATACATGCAAGAAAGTTTAAGAATTTAAATATTTCAATTCGTAAACTTGTTTGTAGTCTCACAAATTTAAATTATTGAACTTCCTTTAAATAAATATATAATGTTCTCTTAGTAAACTATATTTAGTTTTGTATATTTGAGAAATTTAGATATATTATTAGAATCAAGCTAAGTTTCGTAATATATAGATGAATCAACTATTTACTTATGAATTCCTTCCTAATATAATATTTAATCCGATTTTTTTTGTCAATATTAGCAAGTTATTTTATTTTTATTACTTTAATACTTAAAACCCGGAATACTTCATTATAAAATATATAGTCGTAATCACACACAAATAATAAAAAATAAATTAAATAGGTTAGAACGTAAGACTAAATGGAGTAAAAATAGCGAATAAAAATAAAGAAAACAGTCATTACTTTAAATTAATAGAAAAAGAAGGGTTTAAGGAGTCCTAGATAGAACAAGATTCAAAAATTTTTGAAGATAAAAAAACTTTAGACCATGGTAAAAAAATATCTACAAAAAAACATTTAATGAAAAAGATTTATATAATCAGCCAGACCCCCGTAAAATCATCTCGATAGTAAATGAAAAAGGACACATGGGGAAAACTCTTTTTGGAAATACATAAGCTTTAAAGATGGAAAATCAGTAGGTAAGACAACATTTGAAACAGCATCTCAGTTAAGAACCTCAATTGTAAATGTAGAAGAAAGAAAATTATACATTTTAGATCTAATCAGAATAACAGGTAACTATAATAACATAGACAATGTACCATTAGTTTTTGAAAAATTAAAAAATGGTTATCTAGTAACAAATATATACGGATCGTATAAAGAACTCTTATGTGAGCCACCACATATTATAACCAATACAACTGTCGAGCTAGATTACGATAAATTATCTGAAGACAGATGAAAAGTTTACAATATTAATAAAAAAATTAATTAGTAGCTGTGAAAGTTGAAAATTAATCTAAAAAAAGCAGAAAGTCTTCCTCAAATTTTTTTTATTTATTTTTCTATATAACCAAGAAAAATTTTTTGTAATAATAAAAAGTTCTCCTATTTTATCTTTTTTATGTTATCATACTATTAGGGCTGCTAACTCAATGGTAGAGTACTCGGCTTTTAACCGATTTGTTCTGGGTTCGAGTCCCAGGCAGCCCAAAATTTATAGAATAAATTCTTTTTACAACAAGATAATTCAAGCTAAATCGAATGCAGTAAACTCATAAAAAGGACATAAACTGTATAAACAATTACAAAATATTATTTAAAAATTATTTATTTACTTTATGATTTTTTAAAGTAAAATGACTAATAACATTATAAGTTATTTTGTTAATACAAAATTAAGTAAAAACTTATTAATCAAGGATTTTTAAAAATGATTAATTGGCAAGTCATAGGTCAACTAGTAGCAACTACTGCGATTATGTTATCAGGTCCTGTAGTAATCGTATTATTAGCCTTAAAAAAAGGTAACCTTTAAAAAATTATTACACGTATCAAGTAGTATATTAATATAAAAATTTTTAAGGAATAGTTATGATAACAGCTTTAGTAGCATTATTAGTTTTAATTTCATTAGGTTTAATTGTTGCTGTACCTGTAGCTTTAGCTACACCAGGTGAATGGGAAGATTCAAGAAGTAATTTCAATCGTATATTCCAAGCTTGGGTTAGCTTAGTTATTGTAATCGCAGCAGCAGATGGTATTTCATCATCAATTTAGTAAAAAAAGAAGTTACAATCACAACTGTAACTTCTTTGAACTAAAAAAAAAATACAATAATAACAACTTAACACTAAACATTTTTATCTTAATTTAATGTTTTATTGGCATTCAATCTCTGATATTACTATACTAAATTTTTTAATATTTTTCGTTTATTTAGCAAGATTAATTTTATATATTAAACAAACAAAAATCGTTGAAAAGGCTTTCATAATTTGAAAACCTTCTCAACAATAAAAAAAGTTCTAAGCTAAAAACTTCAAACTTTTTTAAATTTTAATTAGCTAATTAAAGTGAAACCTGCTTTTGCTTCAGTAATAGCTTCTTTTAATAAAGCTTCTGCTTCTTCCGTGAATTGTTTTGTACTTCCAACAATTTCACCATATTGAGCTTTAGTTGCTCCTAATGTAGAAATTAATTTCGCACAATATGTTTTAACATCAGAAACCGCAAGGTCATCTAAGTAACCATTAATACCTGTGTAAATTAACGCTACTTGTTGCGCTACAGATAATGGAGAGTTTTGTGGTTGTTTTAATAATTCACGTAATCGTGTACCACGTGCTAATTGTTTTTGTGTAGCTTCATCTAAATCAGAAGCAAATTGAGAGAATGCTTCTAATTCAGCAAACTGTGCTAATTCTAATTTCAGTTTACCTGCAATCTTTTTCATAGCTTTTGTTTGAGCTGCAGAACCTACACGAGATACAGAGATACCTACGTTAATTGCTGGACGAATACCTGAGTTGAACAAGTCATTTGATAAGAAGATTTGTCCATCAGTAATTGAAATTACGTTTGTAGGAATATATGCAGAAACATCACTTGCTTGAGTTTCAATAATAGGTAAAGCTGTCATACTACCACCACCTAACTCATCGCTAAGTTTTGCTGCACGCTCTAATAAACGTGAGTGTAAGTAGAATACATCACCTGGGTAAGCTTCACGTCCTGGAGGACGGCGAAGTAATAATGACATTTGACGGTATGCCATAGCTTGCTTAGTTAAATCATCGTAGATAACTAATGTAGCTTTACCATTGTACATAAAGTACTCAGCTAATGCTGCACCCGCATATGGAGCAATATATTGTAATGTCGCTGGATCATTGGCACTTGCAGAAACAATAATTGTGTATCCTAATGCGCCTTTCTCTTCTAATACGTTAACAACTTGTGCTACCGTAGAAGCTTTTTGACCTACACCTACATAAACACATACTACATCTTCTGTTTTTTGGTTAATAATTGTATCAACCGCAATAGATGTTTTACCTGTTTGACGATCACCAATAATTAACTCACGTTGGCCTCGACCAATAGGAATCATTGCATCAATAGAAGTAATACCTGTTTGTAAAGGTTCACATACAGATTTACGACTAATAATACCTGGAGCCATAGCTTCTAATAAGCGTGTCTCAGTATTTGCGATATCGCCTTTACCATCAATTGGAACTGCTAATGGATTAACAATACGACCAAGGAAAGCGTCACCTGCTGGAATTTGAGCAATCTGGCCAGTAGCTGTTACAGTACCACCTTCTAAAATTTGACGACCGTTACCCATTAATACCACACCAACGTTATCATTTTCTAAGTTAAGTGCGATACCAATTGTCTTATCTTCAAATTCTAATAATTCACCACTCATTACTTGATCAAGCCCGTAAACACGTGCAATACCATCACCTACTTGTAATACCGTACCAATATTATCGATTTTAACATCTTGATCGTACTTTTCAATTTGTTCACGGATAATACTAGTAATTTCGTCTGGACGAATATTTATCATTGTATTATTTTTAAGATAAAAAGTTAATAAAAGATTTTGTTTGTCTTTAAATATCTAAGACAGTGTCTAAATGTTTAGCTAATTGTTGTAATTGTCCTTTGATACTTAAATCAATTACTCGTGAGTCAGTTTTTATTACAAAACCACCAATAAGACTAGGATCAATTGTTAAAACTAATCGAACTTCTCTAGCTTTTGTTAATTGTTTTAATTTTTTCACTAATGTATTTTTTTGACGGTTAGTGAATTTAAAAGCACTCGATACTTCAATCATTTTAATTGAAGCAACCATATAAACTAGTTTTAAATAACTATCAATGACAGCTTGTAATATATTAATTCGATTCCGACTTACTAGTATTAAAATAAATTTAAACGTTACTTCATTAAGTTGCGGTTTTAAGATTTTAACAACAATCTCGCGTTTTGCTTCTGAGCTAATAATTGGATTATTTAAATAATCAACTAAATCTTGAGTTTTTGCTAAAAGTACTTCTAAATTTTGGAAATCAGAAGTAACTTGATGAGTAACATTTTGCGCATTAGAATAATCGTATAACGCTCGAGCATAAGGAGCCGCTATTTTTGATTCTAAAGGATTAATCATAACAATTCTCCTTCTAATTTATTAATAGTCTCATTAATTAACGCTATTGCACGAGGTTTTGGTCCAAATGTTTCCTGAGCTCTAATAACTGTTCGTTTTAATACTAATGTTATTATTTGCTTCTTAATTTCTGAATATACTTGTAATTCTTTAGAGCGTAAAGCAGCAATTGCACGACTAAAACGTGTAGACAAATCTTTTCTTGATTGATCAGAATCCGCTTTAAGTAATAATTTTTTAGTATTTAAAGTTTCTTCTTTGATTTGAGCAAAAATAACGTCAGCTTGTGTTAATTGTTTTTGAGCTTCCGCTAGTCGTTTGTTGGCTTCATTTAATCGTTCTTCAGCATCTTGTACAGCTGTAATAATCTCAGCTTGGCGTGTTTCTAATAAAGAACCTAAGAAATCACGACCAACGTAGATAAGAATAGCAAGTAGAGCAAGAATATTAAGTAACCCAGTTTCTAGAATATCAAGGTTTAAACTAATACCTTCATGTTCTGCAAGTAATGTAAAAATTTGATCAAAATTTTCCATGTTTTATAGTTTTTAATTAAACTGTTCGCTTATAAAAAGGAAAATTACAGATCACATAAAATTAAATTGATAACTTATCCTCAATCTCAGTACATAATGATTGCGTTACTGTGTCTAAACTATTTAAAGCGATTTCTTTTTTATTTAAAATATCTTTTGTTAGTTTATCTAGTAAATTATCAATGTATTTTTGAGAAATATCTAATTCAATTTCTAAAATTTCTTTATGAATTTTTTGTGAATCTGTAATTTGTGATTGTGCTTCACTACGAACACTTTCTAGTTCTTGTTCGTATTGAGCTGTCATTTCATTTGCTTTTGCTAGAGTTTCAGAAGCGTTAGCAAGATTCGTTAAAATTAATTCGTTTCGTTCAGCTACAACAGTTGATAAAGGACTATATAATAGTACATTTAAAATAACTGTTAATAGTACAAATTGAATAGCGACTAAAGGTAAAGTTGCATCAAAATCAAATAAACCTCCAGGTCCACTTATTTCTGAACTTGAAATTAATATTGAAATATTAACCATATAAAATTTATATATTTTACTTATATAATTAAAGAGTTTTCATAGATATAATTAAAGTTTTCTAATTATATCTATAAGTTATAACAGTTAAAATTTAATTAGCTATTAAATGGGTTAGCGAATAATAATGCTAACGCAACTACTAAACCGTAAATTGTTAACGCTTCCATGAACGCTAAACTTAATAATAGAGTACCACGAATTTTGTTTTCTGCTTCAGGTTGACGAGCAATACCTTCAACAGCTTGACCAGCAGCGTTACCTTGACCAATACCAGGACCGATAGCAGCTAAACCAATAGATAAACCAGCAGCTAAAACAGAAGCAGCAGAAATGATAGAATCCATAATTAAATCTTAATTAATAAATGTATATAGAATTTTAAAAAAACTTTGTGTGAAGAATATAACAATAACTTAATTATTCAAGAGCTTCTGCAATATATGCAGCAGCTAACGTTGAGAAAATTAAGGCTTGTACAGAACCAGCAAAAATACCTAATAACATAATTGGTAATGGAATTACCAAAGGTACTAAAGATGTTAATACAGTAATTGTTAATTCGTCAGCAAGTACATTCCCGAATAATCGGAAACTTAACGATAGTGGTTTAGTAAAATCTTCTAAAATTTTAATTGGAAGAAGAAGTGGAATTGGCTCAATATAATGTTTAAAGTAACCAAAACCTTTTTTACTTAAACCAGCATAAAAATATGCTAATGATGTAAGTAATGATAAAGCTACAGTTGTATTAATATCATTCGTAGGCGCAGCTAATTCACCCTCAGGTAATTCAATTAATTTCCATGGAAGAATTGCACCTATCCAGTTACAACCAAAAATAAATAAGAACAATGTACCAATGAACGGTAACCATTCTCTGTAAAAACTTTCACCTAATTGATTTCTAGCTATGTCTGTAACAAAGTCTAAAACACATTCCATGAAGTTTTGCCAACCACGTGGAATTTGTTCGACATTGCGTGAACCTAAGAAAGAAAATAATAATAAGATTGTGAACACTACCCATAATACAAGCATAACTTGACCATGTACTAAGTATCCGCCAATATTCCAGTAAAAGTGTTTTCCTACCTCTGCTTCCGCTAACAATGTAAAAGTACTTGAATAAAAATTATCTGGGTACATATAATTTAACTAATTTAGTAAATTACCCAATATTAAAAAATATACAGGAACAACAAAAATTTTATACTTTTTATTTAGTATTTAGGTTTATTTTTATAAAAAAGCTCTATTTTAAGCGTCTTGTTACCTTCACATAATAAAAACTTTAGAACTTCGACGTAGTAGAATGATTTTTTATAATATCAACTAGCTTATTTCTGTCTAAACAATTAATGATACTAAAATTGGATAATTCAAAATTGGGTTAAATGAAAAGTGGCTTAATATTTTTGACTAATATAACACTTGATAGTTTGAGCAATAAAAAGCTAGATAATTTTTTAAGATTTCTAGCTAAAAGTAATTTAAAATAAAAAAATATATTTATATATATTTATACTTTAAACAAAGTATAAATATATATATATGTGTTAACTATTTAGTAACAAGAATGTTAGCTATTTAGTAACGAGAACCTTCACCATTACTTTGAACACTGTAGCTCTTAAGAGTGTAAGTAAGAGAACGACCAGCGCCTTCTTGACGATCTAAGTAGAAACCAGGTTCGTTAGCAGGACGGTTTACGATGAAAGACATAACACAACTTTCAACACCGTAACTAGCATCAAATGCATTAATACGGATGTAACCATTTGGTACAGATTTACGTGCTTCACCTAATTCGAACATTACAGCCGCAGGGTCTTTAATGTCGAATAAAGGTAAACCCCATAATTCCCAGTATTGGTTACGAGGATGTGGATCATCACTCCACTCAACGTTCATAGCCCAACCTTTGTTCATTGCGTAAGTAACTTGTTTCTCGATTTGAGCATCAGTTAAATCAGGTAAGAAAGAGAAGCAACCTTGTGTAAGTCTCACTATTCAAAAACTCCTTTAATTTTTTTAATAAAAGTAACTAGAATTATACGTTTGCTGTTGGTGTTTCAGCGAAATCTGCAGTATCTGTAGATGTGTAGTCGAAAGTAATATCTTTCCATAAATCTAATGCAGTTTGTAAAGGACCACAAGATTTAGCAGCTTCACGTAAGATTGTAGGACCAACTTGTTGGTTGAATACATCTACACCTTCGTTACGAGCCATAACCATAGCTTCTAAAGCTACACGGTTTGCTGTAGCACCTGCTTGAATACCATCAGGGTGACCAATTGTACCACCACCGAATTGTAATACTACATCATCACCTAAGTAGTGAATTAATTGGTGCATTTGACCACAGTGGATACCACCTGAAGCTACAGGCATACACTTACGTAAACTAGCCCAGTCCATTTCGAAGAATAAACCGTAAGGTAAGTTAACATCTAAGTTTGTTAAACGTAAAGTATCGTAGAAACCTTTAATCATTAAAGGATCACCTTCTAATTTACCAACAACTGTACCAGCGTGAATATGATCTACACCAGACATACGCATCCATTTACAGATAACACGGAAGTTGATACCGTGGTTCTTTTGACGAGCGTATGTAGAGTTACCTGCACGGTGTAAATGTAAAAGCATATCGTTTTCACGTGCCCAGATTGCAATTGATTGAATAGCTGTGTAACCCATAACTAAATCGATCATTACAATGATAGAACCTACAGATTTAGCGTATTCTGCACGTTTGTAAACTTCTTCCATTGTACCAGCAGTGATGTTTAAGTAAGAACCTTTAATTTCACCAGTAGCAGCAGCAGCACGGTTAATACCTTCCATACAGTTTAAGAAACGCTCTCTCCAACGCATGAATGGTTGAGAGTTAATGTTCTCATCATCTTTTAAGAAGTCTAAACCACCTTTAAGACCTTCGTATACTACACGACCGTAGTTTTTACCAGAAAGACCTAATTTAGGTTTTACTGTTGCACCTAATAATGGTGTACCGTATTTGTTTAAACGCTCACGCTCTACCACGATACCTGTAGCAGGACCTTGGAATGTTTTTAAGTATGAGTGAGGAATACGCATATCTTCTAAACGTAAAGCAGCAACCGCTTTGAAACCGAAAACGTTACCAATGATAGAAGCTGTTAAGTTAGCTAAAGAACCTTCTTCGAATAAATCACATTCGTATGCGATGAATGCAAAGTATTGGTCTGTAGTATTAGGTACTGGATCTACACGGTAAGCTTTAGCACGGTAACGTTCACAAGCTGTTAATAAATCAGTCCAAACAACAGTCCATGTAGCTGTTGAAGATTCACCAGCAACTGCAGCAGCAGCTTCTACTGGATCTACACCTGGTTGTGGCGTGATACGGAATAATGCAAGAACATCAGTATCTTTTACTGTATATGATGCATCCCAGTAACCCATTTTAGCGTATGGAATTACACCAGATTCGTAACGGTCACTTTTAATTCGAGTCCGTTGTGATACAGAGTTAGACATGTATTTCTCCTTAAAATAAAAGGCAATATATAATAGATATTTAACTAATAATTTTTATTAGTTCTATCGGTTGAATCTTAAAACAACAACCTTACTTACTAATATAACATTAGTTAGCTTATTAGATATATTATAGTTATTTAATAAACTAATAACTATTAAGAATGATTACTATATTGTATTTTAATTTCTAGTACTTTAAATCTTTTAACAATTTTTCTATAATAATATGTGACTACTTAAATTAAGTATTTCAAATCAAAAAATATTGCACGAATAATTTTATGATTAATCAATCAAATAAAAATATTAATAGTAACCTTACAAAATTAGTTAATCAGCCATATAAATATGGATTTTCAACAAAAATTGATAAAGATACTATTGAAAAAGGATTAAATGAGGATATTATTCGATTAATATCACAAAAAAAGAACGAGCCGGAATTTATGTTAGAGTTTCGGTTAAAAGCCTATAAACGATGGCGAGAAATGTTACTTCCACAATGGGAACATTTAAAATTTCCCTCAATTGATTATGATTCAATTACTTATTATTCTGCGCCAAAAGTCAAGAAGAAAATTGACAGCCTTGATGAGGTTGATCCTGAGTTATTAAAAACATTTGAAAAGCTTGGTATTTCGTTAAATGAACAAAAACGATTAACAAATGTGGCTGTTGATGTTGTTTTTGATAGTGTTTCGGTTGCTACAACATTTAAAGAAGAACTTGCTGAATATGGCGTAATTTTTTGTTCAATATCAGAAGCAATTCAAGATTATCCAGAATTAATAAAAAAATATTTAGGAACAGTTGTTCCAATTGGTGATAACTATTTCTCAGCATTAAATTCTGCTGTCTTTACAGATGGTTCTTTTTGTTATATCCCAAAAGGAGTAAAATGCCCGTTAGAACTTTCAACTTATTTTCGAATAAATGATCAACAATCAGGTCAATTTGAACGGACCTTAATTATTGCCGAAGAAAATAGTCAAGTTAGTTATTTAGAGGGTTGTACAGCTCCACAATATGATGATAATCAGTTACATGCTGCTATTGTTGAGTTAATTGTATTGGATAACGCTGAAATTAAATATTCCACTGTGCAGAATTGGTACTCAGGAAATGAGAAAGGAAAAGGTGGTATTTTTAATTTTGTAACAAAACGTGGTTTATGTAGTGGTATCAATTCCAAGATTTCCTGGACTCAAGTTGAAACAGGCTCGTCTATTACATGGAAATATCCAAGTTGTATTTTAATTGGAGATAATTCACAAGGTGAATTCTATTCTGTAGCTTTAACAAATAATTATCAACAGGCGGATACAGGAAGTAAAATGATTCATATAGGAAAAAATACAAAAAGTCGTATTGTTTCTAAAGGTATTTCAGCAGGGAATTCGAAAAATAGTTACCGTGGTTTGGTTAATATTAATCGTCAAGCTATTGGTGCTCGAAATTATTCACAATGTGATTCATTGTTAATTGGTAATTCATCAAATGCTAATACATATCCAATTATTTCAGTTCAAAATTCTACGACAAAAATTGAACATGAAGCATCTATTTCTAAAATTGGTGAAGAACAAATCTTTTATTTCTTACAACGTGGTATTTCAATAGAAAAAGCGATTGAATTAATGATTAGTGGATTTTGTAGAGAAGTTTTTACAGAATTACCGTTGGAATTTGCTGCAGAAGCAGATCGTTTATTAAGTTTAAAATTAGAAGGAAGTGTAGGCTAATGAATTCAAAACCCCCAATTTTAGAAGTTAAAAATTTAACAACATGTATTAACCAGGTTGAAATTTTAAAAGACCTAAACCTTACGGTTCATGAAGGAGAAATTCATGCAATAATGGGACCGAACGGTTCAGGTAAAAGTACTTTTTCAAAAGTTTTAGCAGGTCATCCTGCATATGAAGTGCTAAATGGTGACATACTTTTAAAAGGTCAAAGTATATTAAATATAGAACCAGAAGAACGTTCGCATTTAGGTATCTTTTTAGCATTTCAATATCCAATTGAAATACCCGGTGTAAGTAATGAAGATTTTCTAAGAATTGCTTATAATTCAAAAATGAAATTTGAAAATAAACCTGAAGTAGATCCTATTGAATTTTTCAGTATTGTTAGTGAGAAGTTAAAAATTATTCAAATGGATCCTGCTTTTTTAAGTCGAAACGTTAATGATGGATTTTCTGGTGGTGAAAAAAAACGAAATGAAATTTTACAAATGGCTATTTTAGATTCTGAATTAGCTATTTTAGATGAGACAGATTCGGGACTGGATATTGACGCTTTAAAAACGATTTCAAATGGAATTAATCAGTTAATGTCTAAAGATAAAGCCATTATTCTAATAACACATTATCAACGTTTACTAGACTATGTAAAACCAAACTTTATTCATGTTATGCAGAATGGAAAGATTATTAAGACTGGTACGGCAGAGTTAGCTCAAGAATTAGAATTAAAAGGTTATGAATGGTTACAATAATCTGGATGACTTTTACGGCAGGATTCATTATTGAATTAAACCGTTTCTTCCCTGATATGTTAGGTTTATATTTCTAATTTATATTTAAAATTATTAAACTGCAGTAACCGATTTTCACTTAATTT
>Ga0213863_10000686_pt1 | contig 25217 bp, 19 predicted proteins | sample PICome_8_FD_160128 | JGI IMG/M metagenome (GOLD analysis project Ga0213863, IMG submission 160128) | Coastal seawater microbial communities near Pivers Island, North Carolina, United States - PICO497 | ecosystem: Environmental > Aquatic > Marine > Coastal | place: USA: North Carolina... | reverse complement strand
GGCGTCATTTAAGGAGGGCGTCATTTAACGAGGACATTATTGTAAAGAGGGAATATTGAAAAGCAGATGATTTGACACTTTAGTCAGCGCGCTCTTCTATGAGAACCTTGCTCTAATCCATCATCGTCTCAACCTTCAAGACCCGAGTCACCCTTGAGCTGCTTGACGCCTGTTTTCACTGAGGATATCAGTTCGCTTAAAGCAGCATCACTCAGACCTTCGGGTTGAATCGACATTCGATCCACGATGTCGCCATATCGCTTTACCAATTCGGGCCCAATCTCACTGGGTGGACCAACGACCGCAAATTTCTCCAGAATCTCATCAGTGATCAACGCTGGCATTTCATCGGTTCGCCGCATCTTCATCAGCCGATTGAGTTCTGTTTGGAGGTCCTCCCATCCGTGGTGCGCCAGCACCATCCGATACCCCGGGGTTGAGCCGTAAAACGCAATCCGGCCTCGTGCAGCAGCGGTTGCCGCATCCATGGACTCATCCGTCTCGCCAGTGACGATTAATGGCGCAAGGTCAATTTCAAATTCAGCGCGATGAAGCTCCGCCCGGGCAAGCCCAGAGGTGATGGCAGGCAGATTGACCGCTCGAATATAGTCCTCAGTGGAGAACGGATGCATGATCAGACCATCAGCACTCTCAGCAGCGACAATGGTCATCTTAGGACCCGTCGCTGATAACAAAATTCGAGGCCGGCCGGCTTGGGTGTTGGTCGGCTTAAACGTTTTTGGCATCAACGTATGCCGATAATAATCCCCTTCAAACTCAAGCGGTTCGTTGTCATAAAAATGGTCAAAGATGTGATGCAAAGCTTCAAGAAACTCCTGCATTTGATCCGGCCCATGATGCCAAGGCATTCCGAAGCGCCGTGTTACATGTGCTTTCACCTGCGTACCTAAGCCCAGGATAAACCGACCTCGGCTGAATGCATTTAGATCATGCGCAAGTTGCGCAGTGCTCATTGGGTTTCGCGCAAACGCTACCGCAACTGAGGTCATCAGTTCAATTCGGTCGGTGGCGTCTGCAGCCAATGTCAGCGCCAGAAATGGATCATGCTGTAACTCTGCAACTTTGAGCCCGTCATATCCAAGCGCCTCAAAACGCCGCGCGCCAGAAGCAGCAAAGTCAAGGTCAGCGCTCATTGAAGCATCAATTTTCATATTATTGTCCCGCGCATTCAGCGCTCCGATTCATCGTTTCGAGCCTAGACCTACGAAGTCCTTGGCAGCGGTCCAGTCAGCGAGGCACGCTGTGAGATCTCTATCCAATTACCATCAGGATCAAGAATAAAAGAAATGCGCGCGGTGTCACCCAAGGTCTGCGGTGCCTGGCCCTCTAAACCACCGCGATCTATAACGCTGTGGTGCTCTAAATCGACGTCATAGACCTGAACCGTCAAATACCGATAACCAAGACCTGTCCGAGCAGTGCAGTAGGGCTGGCGATCATCCTCAGTCAAAAATAACTTGGTATCACCCCACGAAAAACACCGATCCGCAACCTGCTCAAGGCTGACCACCTCCTGATAAAAGCGCTGATGCGCTGCCAGGGAGCGAACGGAAATCTCAATACCCAGCTGTTCAACACCTCCATAACCGAGAGGCACTAAAGTTACACGGTTTCCATCTGGGTCAAAAAGGGTGACGGGTTCTTCGACCGAATCATCGGCGATCACCAATCCCTGATAACCACTGGGCTGTTTATTCGACAGGGCAGACCGTGCGTGATTGAGTTTCAAAATCGAGCCATTGAGATCATGACGCAGTTGGTGGACGCCTCCGCCGAGCTTAAGTCGCTCTTGAAAGGTCAAGCCAACTTCTTGACCCCAGAATGCCAACATAGCTTCACGCTGGTTGGTCTGCAATCCAACATCGATAAAGGGTTTTGAGAGTCTCATGGGCGTCCTCGTGTCAATAAACTCAGAGCAAGCTTCTTATGACGCATCGCTCATTGGCGCGACGCCTTCTACCTTGATCACCGTCTGCACCGCAGGCCGTGTTTCCATCAGTCGACGATGCGCCATCACAAAAGGCAACTCGGAAGTATCCACCCCATCAAGCTCTAACCATCTGGCAAACGTGTAGAGATAGGCATCGCATACCGAATAAGCGTCGCCCAAAACCCAAGGTCCCGACCTAGAGGACCTCCCTCGCTCATCTGCCGGCGCACCACTTCCATTGGCCAACTCGTCCTCGATCAGTCGAAAGGCAGCAAGCATGGTAGAAGGAACTTTGGCTTTTAGCTCGGCTAGGGCTGATTCAGAATCGGCCCATCGCTGCCCCCGCGGACCATGAGCATGAGCCACGTGAACCGTCGCGCAAAGATAACTGTTGAAGGCACGCATTTTTGCGGCGCGGTACGGATCCTTCGGCACAAGACCCGCTTCAGGGGCCATACTCGCCACATACTCGAGAATCGCGGGGCTTTCCGATATGGGCCCTGCACTGGTTAACAGTAACGGAATTCGCCCCTTGGGATTGAGTGCCAAAAAGGATTCAGCGCGCTGATCTCCCTTAAAAAGGTTAACCGGGCGGGCTTCAAAAGGGAGGCCCGATTCCTTCAAAACGATATGGCTTGCCATCGAGCAGGCTCCGGAGGAGTAATAGAGAATCAGCTCGTTAGTCATCATTTCTGTCTCCGCCAGTTAATGTTGGCTCAATGCCGCTCAGATGTGAGCAGTCTGATGCACCGCAATATCTACGATCCTACGCTCCGCATCAACCCTTGCAACAGCACCTTCGACATCTTTAAATACCTTTGCGCGACAAGATGGACAGTGGCGTCGACATCTTGCGAGCAACAAAACGAGATTAAACACCGCTTATAACCTTTGGCGATCATCATGGATGCACCCCCACATACGAACTCGGGTATTGCCCTCCCCGAAATCGTACTCGGCAACAGTAATCGTCGATTCTCTGGCATCACGTCGACGCTGCTACAGGTATTGCCTCATCAACTTTCATTGATGAAGATCGTAGTGCTCGGTGCTCACCACCTCCCCCAGTCGGCACCCTACGTTGGATTCTTCCAATTGGTTAAAGCATTACGGAGCCGGGATGCTGTGGACAAGACGGTCGTTTTCCACGCCCGGCGAAACAATGAGATGATCCAAGCATTAGTGTTGAAAAGACTGGTTCGCTGCCAACTCAAAATTTTATTCACCTCGACCGCTCAGCGCTACCACACAGGTTTCACGCTCTGGTTAATGCATCAAATGGACAGTGTCATTTCAACCTGTTCGGCGGCAGCAGCCTATCTCCCAATGCAGCCGGACTTACTCATACCTCACGGCGTTGACGCCGAGCGCTATCGCCCTCCTCCAATCATTGACGACTCAGCCGATTACGAGACTCTCAGTCACCGAAAGCACATCGGCATCTTCGGACGGGTTCGCGCTCAAAAAGGGGTCGACACTTTAATCGCCGCGGCTCTGCCACTGCTAAAAGTTCATCCTGACTGGGACATTGTGGTTGTCGGTGAAATCACGCCCGATCAGCGCGATTTCGTCTCGAAACTCAAAGCGCAAGCAGCTGCATCTGGAGTTTTAGCGCAGGTAACTTTTATCGGAAAGCAATCTTTTGATTCGCTCCCGGCCTTATTCCGGGCGATGACCATCGTCACAGCCCTGAGTCGCAACGAGGGTTTCGGACTGACGGTGCTAGAGGCAATGAGCTCTGGCCGCCCCGTCATCGCCAGCCGCGCAGGCGCTTGGCCAGATGTTATCGATTCGGGAGTTGATGGCTTACTCGTTGAGCCTGGTGTTGCGGCAGAGACACGCGGCGCATTGGCCAGGCTCATTGAGAATGAGCCGCTTCGAGAACAACTCAGCCAAGCCGCTCGGCAAAAGATTGTCGATCATTACACCGTTGAACGGGAAGCCGAGCGACTGATCAGCCACTACCAGACCCTCGCCTCAACCCGAATGTACAATCCCTCCACATAGACAAACTGTGGCGGGACGCTTACTGCCCAAAGCCCCCACCTGGTTGCGCAAAAAGCTTCAATTCAGATCTCTTATCGATTAAGTCTTGTCGACACGCTGATCAGGCACCGCTCAATCTCTTTTAAGCCGCTCTAGGCCATGACGACGATCTGGCCAAGCCTACACATCTTGATTATGATCCCTAGCTCATAGCGGGGAATGATTTTGAGAAAGTTCAAGGTACTGCAGCGTAAAAACTTCGGCCGGCTACATCGCGCTCATCACTCGCCAATCCACGCTCGAAGACCAGCTATCGTCTCAGTCTATCGTTTTTGTTCCGCTTTCATCTCGAACCGGGCCTTTAGCGCCATCAATTCAAAGCACATCGTGTAGCGATCGGTTGGACTTCTCGTTGGCTTCCTCAGCAAACTCTGTAGATCATCGTCCAAAAATCGCTCTGGTGATCGATCCCTGGGACTACCCCTTCAACGGCACGGTGGTTTCAACACGACGGTTTGTCTTCGCCCTTGAGGATCAGTTTAATTTCACCATTTTTAAAACCTCTGATGACAGTGCCAACGTCGGAGATAACCTCAACGCCAATTTTAAAAAAATCTCAGTACCCGGGGTCAATCACATTATTGACCGAATGCAGGCACCCATTGCCCGCCCGGACCGACAAAAAATAGAGCGCAACCTTATGGGCTGTGATCTGGTGCACGTTCAATATCCTTTTCTACTCGGACATCGGACCATTCGGGTTGCTCGCAGAATGGGCATTCCTGTTGTCAGTTCTTTTCACGTACAACCAGAAAATATTCTAAGAAATTTAAATCTGCCGGAGGGCCGACTCACCGAGTGGCTGTACCGGCTCTTTATTAGCAACTTTTACCAAGCATCAGATGTGGTGATTGCGCCCTCCGAGTTTGCAAGGGGACTCTTGCTTGAACGCGGACTCAAGCGGCCTGTTGAAGTCCTTTCCAACGGTGTAACCCAAGCATTTTTTGACACCGAAAGAACACCCACCGACACTGCTCATTTTTCGATCCTCAGTGTCGGTAGAATGGCGCGAGAAAAACAACAGGACCTTTTAATCAGAGCGATCGGACAATCACAGTACAAATCTAAAATTCACCTCACTTTGGCCGGCACGGGTCCCTTAACAACCACGCTTCGTGCTCTCGCTAAAAAGGAGCAGGTTTTAGCAGATATCGGACGCGTTAATGATCAGACTCTGATGCAGCTCTACAAAAGCACTGATTTATTTGTCCAATGCAGTCAGATTGAACTCGAGGGCATGAGTGCATTAGAAGCGATGGCAGCTGGCTGCCCTACATTGCTGAATCGCTCCAATACAAGCGCCCTGGCAGAATTGGTACAACATCCGGCGGCGGAATTCTTGGATTCCAGCCCTCTCGCATTGGCACAACATATTGATGCACTGATCTCGAACCCTGTCCTTCGAGACCAAATCGGAACCCAGAATCGATCGTTTGCACGCAGTCGGCACCATGATCAATCAATCCAACAACTGGCCAAAATCTACAACACTGCTTTGACAGCCCCAGGCTTGAAACGCGCGCAGCCGAGCACCGCTGGGTGATGTTCAGGCACGGGATGCTACAGCGCCGATGGGTTGCACTGGTTATCGACCATCCGCTTCGAATCATTGGCTGCCTGGTTCTGCTCAGCATGGCTGGATTAGGGTTTTTCCTCGCCGAGGGCAAACTTAATTCTGATCTCGGCCAGCTGATTCAACCCAGCGATGAAAACGCTTGGTATGAGGCCAACGAACAATACAAGCGCTCTTTTCCGATGTATCTTCAAACGGCGATACTCGTGGTGCGTGGAAGTGATCAAGCCATTACCCGACACGCGACCAAAACCATTGCGACTGCGCTAACGAATAGCCAACACTTTGAACGTGTTTTCGCTCCGAGCATTGACCCGTTTGTTCAAAACAACCAACTGTACTTTCTCACTGAAGATGAATTGGCCTTATGGCTCGAAGGATCTGAGTATAATTTTGGAGCGCTGCTTCGGCTGACTGAGCAAACCAACTTGGCCAACGCGCTACTGATCATCACCGACATGATGACAAGCCGCAGCGGCTTGCCCCTGCCGATTTCCGTTGCAACACTTGCGGAGGGACTCAAAACCGGAGAGGCCCGCGGCCAAGCATTCTACCCTTTGGTCGATCCTGACCAAACGCACTTCTTTGAACTGATCTTGGTCAATGGCAAACAAGATTTAGAGGAGGCGCTACCGAACGCAGCAATCGTAGAAGCCCTCGAATCCATCTTGGGTACAACAGCGCTCCCGAGTACTGTCAAAGTCGAGCTTACAGGTGAGGTCGTGCTTGCTCACGAAGAAATTGGTGCTGCGCTTAGCGGCATTGAAATTGCAGGTCTTGTCTCAATCTTTTTGCTTGCTTTGATTCTTACTTTTGGTATTGGAGATGCCCGAGTCATTTTAAGTATCTTTGCCCTACTCGTTACGGGCATCGGTTTAACTTTGGGTTTTGCGACGCTCGCAGTTGGGAGTTTCAACACACTTTCAATGCTCTTCGTCGTGATGTTTTTTGGCCTGGGTGTCGACTTCGCCGTGCATTTCGCATTGAGGCTCACGGCACAGGGAGCAATCACAGCAGATTCGCTCCAATCGGCCATTGAGGATATGGCACCAGCGCTCCTGTTGTGCACCTTCACGTCAGCAATTGCTTTCCTCTCGTTCGTCCCAACAGCCTACCGTGGCATGGGAGAACTCGGACTGATTTCAGCTGGGGGCATGATCTTTGCGCTCATCTTAACCCTCTTCATGATTCCCGCTATCTTGAAACGGTGGCCTGCCCGGTCGACAGTACTTCCGAAATTTTTACTCAAAAGAAAGTTTCCAGCTGTGCTACAGAACGCAGCGACGGGTCTTTTGATTGCAATCCTGCCTCTGGCAGCTTACTTCGCGAGTCAACTAAACTTTGATTACAGCGTCCTCAGCATGCGAGACCCAGATTCCAAAGCGATGGTCGCACTGACCCAATTGCAGCGTGAATCGCAACAAACCGATTACAGCGTTTCGGTTCTTGCAGATAGTGCAGCAGAAGCCAGGCGACTCAAGGCGCAACTTACCCCGCTGCCATCGGTTGGTAATGTTCAGGTCCCTAACGATCTTGTTCCAATCGCCCAGCAGGTAAAAGCTACAATGATTGAGCCCGTCGCTGAGCTTTATCAAGAACTATGGGAATCAGAGCCGGAGCAAGACCCTATTGCGTTGGCCCTCGCCCTCGAGTATCTCATCGAAAGTCAATCTGCGATGACCCGTGGTCAACAAGCACAGACAGCGCAGATCTTACAAACCGCAAAACAATTTGAGCAAGACCGGGGCGCGTTGCATGACTACGAATCCGTACTCAGCGCGGAGCTGACTGATTCTCTGGCGCAGCTAAGAGCCTTACTCGCTGCTAAACCATTTAGCTTAAAGGATCTTCCTAACCACTTCCGGGAGCGATTAATCAGTGCCACAGGAGAGCACCTCGTGACGATTCAGCCTGCTGAAGCCTTGGATTCAAAGGAGGCAACCGATCGATTTATAGGGGCGATCCAAACGATCACACCAGAGATTGCCGGCCGCAGCGCAGTTGAATGGGGTATTGGCGATGTCGTCGTTGACGCTTTTCAATCGGCAACGATATACACGCTTATCGGCGTCTTGATTTGCTTACTGATCTATTTCAAGCATCTGCTCACTGCTGTCCTGGTGCTGATTCCGATCGCATTCACGCTGATTCTTACGTTCGCAATGTGCATGATGTTTGACCTACCGCTCAACATGGCCAATATCCTGGTGGTACCGCTCATCATTGGATTAGGTGTTGATTCAGGCATTCATATTACTCATCGATTTGTAGCAACGGGCACCGACGTCTATGAAGCAGCGACCCGCCGAGCCATTTTGATCAGCGGATTGACGACGCTTGGCACTTTCTTATCGCTGGTATTGAGTCCACACCAAGGCGCTGCCTCGATCGGCCTCATTCTTACGATCGCGATTACTTGGCTCATGATCCTGAGTTTGTTTCTACTGCCGACCCTGCTGAGGTTTTGCAGACACCACAACTTCATCCCAAATAATCGTATTTTTTCGGCGATTAATCAGGAATAATGATTCCGTATCCAGCGGCTTTTGTCCGATGATGTCACGCCTCTTTCTGCTTAGTTTTCTGGCCATTGTACTCTTTGGCGTTCTCTGGATTGGTAACCCCGCAGTTGCTTTTGCTGCCGGTCTTGCGATCGCATTGTGGCAAAAGCAAATTGACCTGCCCCACCTCAGTACAGTGAGCCGTTACGCACTCCAAGGCGGCATCGTCTTGCTTGGTTTTGGTATTCAAGCGAGCCAGCTTTGGACCTTAACGACGCAGTTTGCTTGGGTCGTTACCCTCTACATCGGCACCGTCATTATGTTGGGTGTTTTGGGTGCGCGGTTGCTTCGCTTGGCGCCCAATGAAGGGCATTTGATCACTGGCGGCACCGCAATCTGTGGCGGCACCGCAGTCGTCACATTAGCGCCGATCATTGGCGCGAGGCCAGCCCAAACCGGCGCAGTACTTGGCATTATTTTTCTGCTCAATGCCTTCGCACTGCTTACTTTTCCGATCATTGGACACGCACTGGATCTGAACCAAACTCAGTTCGGGCTTTGGGCGGCACTCGCCATCCACGACACCGCATCCGTGGTTGCCACCGCCCAGATTTATGGTGATGAAGCCGCGCAAGTAGCCACGACATTGAAATTGGGACGAACCTTGTGGCTCGTCCCCGCAGTGCTGGTCTTGAGTTTTTGGTATCGATCCGAAAGCAATGATGGTCGGATCCCCGCTTTTGTTTTTTTGTTTATTGGAACAAGCCTTGCGGGCTCTTTTTTTGCTTTGCCCGATGCATTGCTCAGCGGATTTAACCTTTTGTCAAAGGGGCTCTTGGTCATCGCGTTGTTTTTAATTGGTCTTACATTATCGATGGAGGCGATTCGATCGATTCGCTTCAGAACGCTCGCGCACGCACTGGGACTCTGGTGCTTGCTTGCACCCTTAACATTGATCCTGATCAAAACTTACGTCCCTTAGCCCCTCAGACGACGACGTTCTTTTGATTTAGCGTCAGAAGACTTATTTCCGATCGAATGAGTCAACTGGATCTAAGCATAGTCGATAAAACTATTATTCTGATTCATGAGGCTTCGATAAAATTCGTGCCATGAAACAGAGACATTTTGATCCAGACTTTAAAACGCTCATCGCTGTGGCCTTCTTTGGTCTGTATTTTTGTATCGGACTGATGGGCCTACCCCTCTAACCATCTGGCCTAACGCCCGGCCCGGCTGCGGTTGATCGAAACAAAGCAAGCATTGCCTACCTCATAGATCATGCGAGAGAATGGATCCGCTCCATAAATGTTTGAGACCAATCATGAAAGTTCTTACAGGTGTACCAACGGAGTCCCTGGGTCGACTGCCTAAATTAGCGGAAACGCTCGATGCTCAAGGTTTCTCTGGCATCGCAACTCAGGAAAATCGTCACAACCCTTTTTTACCTCTGGCAATTGCCGCGGTGCATAGTGAGCATCTCGAACTAAGAACCAATGTTGCCATTGCATTCGCACGGAGCCCAATGGTTGCTGCAGGTCTTGCTTGGGATCTACAGTCGGCGAGCCAAGGTCGTTTTGTTCTTGGCTTAGGTAGTCAAGTCAAAGGGCACAATCAACGAAGATTCAGTGTCCCCTGGTCGGCGCCTGCGCCCCGTCTGAAAGAGTACGTCGAATCGATTAAAGCAATTTGGCATTGTTGGCGAGACGGAACGCCGCTCAACTACACCGGAACGCATTATCAGTTCAGCCTAATGACGCCGAACTTCACACCCGAGCCGTTGCTCGGTGAGCTTCCAAAGCTACAGATCGCAGCAGTTGGCCCTGCCATGATGAAAGTTGCGGCACGGTATTGCGACGGCGTGATGTTGCATGCGTTCTGTACAAAGCGCTACCTACGTAACAGTGTTATCCCCAGACTTGAGGCCGAACTCAGAGACAGGGATGTCACCAGAAACGCTTTTGAAATCTCAGGAGGCGGCTTCGTGGTAACTGGTTCAACCAACGAGGCAGTTGCGCAACAGTTCGAGTGGGTCCGCCAACGCATCGGTTTTTATGGGTCCACCCCAGCCTACTGGCCAGTGCTCGAAGCACACGGCTTAGAAGACCTTGGCCTCGAACTCAACGCACTCTCTAAGACTGGACGTTGGGATGAGATGACCCAACTGATCTCTGACGATCTTGTTCATGAGTTCGCCGCGGTTGGGACCTTCGAAGAAATTAGCGCCCGAATTTCCGAGCATTTTGGTGGGCTTATTGATTGCATCAGCCTTCCGAATGCGGCTCCGTCGGAATTGATTCAGGATCTGCGGAATATTAAGGCGCCCTACTCGACGGCTCATCCATGAAAATTGGTGTTTTGGGAGCCGGCAGTTGGGGTACCACCGTTGCGCATCTCCTGGCCCGAAGATACGACGTCACTCTCTGGGCGCGAGATCGACCAATCGCTGATGAAATCAATCAGCGCCAGCTAAATTCAAAATACCTAGGACCATCTGCACTTTCGCCAAGAATTTTTGCCACTGATGATCTTGAAAGCGCAGTGAATAAAAAAGCATTGATTCTTGTTGCTATACCCGCTCAAAATTTTCGTGCAGTACTCAAGCGCGCTAAAGCTTTTCTTGATCCAGAAGCCGCCATTATTTCCCTCAGCAAAGGCTTGGAATTAGAAACCGGCGCTCGAATGACCGAGATCATAGAGTCGGTATGCCCCGATCAGACTCGTGGTGTCCTAACGGGACCAAACCTGGCTCGAGAAATTATGTCAGGCTTTGCGGCAGCGAGCGTTTTAGCAACCTCAAACCCCAGACATCAAGAGGATCTCCAGCCCATTTTCCATTCCCCACTTTTCAGGGTTTATACCAATGAAGATGTATTGGGCTGTGAGCTCTGTGGTGTGCTTAAAAATATCATCGCTATTGCTGCGGGCATGAGCGATGGTCTGGGCGCTGGAGGCAACACTCGTTCAGCAATCGTTACCCGAGGGCTTGCCGAAATGACCCGACTGGGTATTGCAATGGGAGCTAAGCCTGAGACCTTTGCCGGTTTAGCGGGAATGGGAGATCTCGTCGCAACCTGCACCAGCGAGCAGTCTCGAAATCATCAGGTCGGCGTTGCGCTTGGCAAGGGACAGAGCATCAAATCGATCATCGATCAAATGTTTATGGTGGCCGAAGGGGTGAAGAGTGCTCAAGCCGTAACCCATCTTGCTGCGCGTTATAGTGTCGCGATGCCAATCGCTGCGGAGGTCGCCCACGTGGTCAGTGGTGATAGCGACGCGCAACAGAGTTTCCGTGCACTCCTTAAAGCCGGAATCGGGAGAGAAGACGAGCCTTTTTGACGTCTTGCTTGCTCTCACCCAGCTAGCAGCCACGTTTGTTATTACCTCAGTGTGGTGCAAGTCAGCCACTCACGTCGCTAAATTGTGAGCAGACAAGCGCTGGGTACTGACTGATCGAAAACCAGTCACACCACAAGGCCTCAAGCCGATCAATGCCTTAAAATTTTTAATGCGGGTCAGCAGCTCCCAAGTTCTGATGCGCCGGTTGTCAGGACAGGATTTAACGCAGGCTACCTAATCAGTCATAGGAGAAATTTCTGTCGGGAGAGTAAGCTGTCCGTTACCGCCCTGACTTTCGAATCAAAGCATCTCTAAATCAAAAGCACCCAATATCAAGAGAACAAAGTATTGCCCCAAGTCCGAAATTCAACACACCGGCTCTTACCAATTTGTCATCGCGAGGCCATCTTAGAATCTAAGCCTACGCAAACGATGAAAAACTCCTAAATGCAATTGATAATGATTCTTATTTAGATTAGCATTCTCTCTGTCGAGAAATATAGAAAGCTTCGTTATGTCACAACTTCCCCAATTTACTAGGACTGTTTTGCTCGTCCATGCGATCAGCGCCGGATTCTGTTATGCAGATGCTCAGGATGACCTTGAAGCATCAACAATAGGCATCGAGGAAATCACAATCATCGGATCCGTCGAAAATGCCCAACAAATTCCTGGGGCGGCACAATTTCTGAGTCCTGAGCGGCTGGGCGCATTCAATCACACCGACGTCCAAAAGGTGCTTCGCGAAGTCCCGGGTATCTCATTGCAAATAGAGGATGGCTTCGGGCTTCGACCCAATATCAGCATTCGGGGTGTGGCCACCGAAAGGAGTAGTCGCATCACGCTACTTGAGGACAATATCCTCATTGCTCCTGCACCCTACTCTGCCCCATCAGCCTATTACTTTCCAACGATGGGCCGCATGCATGCCGTCGAGGTCATCAAAGGGCCTGCCGCTATATCCCAAGGGCCCTATACGATTGGCGGAGCATTGAATTTCGTATCAACCCCTATTAAAGAAGACTCTCAGCTGAATTTCCTGGCTGAGACCGGATCAGACGCAACCCATCGGGCAAGAATCGCATTGCACCAAAACATCGGTGATCAGGCACGATTTATGCTCGAATCACATCTATGGCGCTCAGACGGCTTCCAAGCAATCTCGGGAAGCCAGCAAGACACAGGCCTTGCCTTAGACGACTACACGGGGAAGATTGAAGTCAAATCGAAAGATGGTCGACATAAACTGAGCCTCAAGCTCCAGACCACAGAGCAACAGTCCCATCAAAGCTACCTTGGGTTGACCGACCAAGATTTTAAGGACGCCCCACTTAGCCGATATGGCATCTCAGAGCTCGATAACATCAATACCCATCACGAGCAGCAAGTCCTCCGGTATGTCTTTCAGCCTGCTCCAGCTACTCGCCTAGATGTGGCGCTCTATAACAATACTCATGATCGCAACTGGTTCAAGACAGAGCGCTTTGATCCCGATGGAAGCAGTGCGACGGACCCCTTTTCTGGGCAATCCTGGAATACGGTGATCAGCCAAATTAATCAGGGCGAGGCTACTGATTTGCACGAGGTGCTCCGGGGAGCGCTCGACACGCCTGCGGGTAGTCTGCTGATGCGTGCAAATGCGAGGGAGTACTTTTCCAGAGGTATTCAATTAACCTTTCAACACGACTTCAGCGCCTTGCGTTTTGAGCAATCCATTGAAGCAGGGCTCCGTTTTCACGAAGATGGCGAGGATCGACTTCAGCGCGACAGCACCTACCATCAAGCCAATGGTACCTTGCAACTAGACGATCTTGGGGTATGGGGAAACGCAGGTAACAGAAAACAAACCGCCAAGGCCATCGCCGCTTATGTCCAACATAATGTCGTTTTTGATCGGTTGACACTAAGCCCAGGGCTTCGTTTTGAAGATATCGAACAATCCAGACAGCGCTGGGAAACCAGGCCTGGAAAAACAGTCGACCCTGCCAGTCGCGAGCCCAGCAACTTTAGGGATTCGCGAACAAATAAAGCAAACATCACGCTGCCAGGGATTGGCCTATTGTTTGAAATCTCAGATCAGACTCGGCTGGTAGGCGGCGCGCATAAGGGTTTTACAACACCAAGCAATCAACCCAACGTTCGACCGGAAACGGCAATGAATTACGAACTCGGGATTCGTCATACCGGTGGCATCGACATAGAGGCGATCTATTTCTTGAGCGATTACGATAATTTGTTGGGGCAGTGCACTGCAGCATCAGGAGTCGATTGCTTGCCTGGGGACAGCTTCAACGGTGATGCAGCAACCATCCGCGGACTTGAAGTGATGCTCCACAAAGACGCCGCCACTCAACGCGGGTCGATCATCGGCGCAACGCTTAATTTTACTCGGCTCGATGGCCGCTTTGATACAAGCATTGCTGAAACGGCATTCTTTGGTGACGTCAATCGAGGCGACCCAATACCGTACTTGCCTCGTCACCAAGTACATTTAGGACTCAGCCTACTCACAGCCCAGTGGTCTCATTACCTCGACTTTACCTACCAAGATGCCGTCTGCGTTCGCGCCAGTTGCCTAGCATCTGAGCAAACAGACGCGCAATTTTCGCTAGATTTATCCAGTCAGTTTGCAGTCAATGAATCACTGACGCTGCTATTCAAAGTCGACAACGTCACCGACCGAATCGACCTTGTGGCCCGACAACCTTACGGCGCTCGTCCCAACCGCGGTCGCGCGATCCACGTTGGAGTTGAAGTTTCAATCTAACGATCCGAGCCCGTTCTGTTCGAAAAGATAATGGCCGACGAACCAAGTATTCCCGCCTTGATGCGCGAAGAGTTCCTGACAAGCCATCACAAACATTCGCCAACGCTGCCATAAGATGAATTCAGACTCAGGATTATCAGAACCGGCAAGTGCCGATAGAATCGGGCGACGCTGCTGATCTAAATTGGCGAGCCAATCTGCACAGGTTTTTGCATAATGTTGGCCGTTGACCTTCCAACTACTCCGTTGTCGAAGCGCTCCCTCAAACCTTTTAGGGAGATCAAAAGAGGGCATCAAGCCGCCGGTAAAAAAGTGCCTCGCCATCCAGTCGTCTTTTGATTGGTCCTCAAAAAAATAGGGTAGGTTATGGTGGCAAAAGATATGAAAAAACAATAGCCCGTCTGTTTTGAGCCAACTTGAAATCCGCTCGAACAACTGCTCGTAGTTGCGCATATGCTCAAACATCTCAATTGAAACCACTCGATCGAACCGATCGGAAGTTTCGAAAACATTCATATCAGCGGTGATGACCTTAATGTTCTTTAAGCCTCTGGCTAGCGACTGCAGTTCAATATATTCGCGCTGTGAATGTGAATTGCTAACGGCGGTGATATGACTGTTTGGGAAGGTCTCAGCCATAAAAAGCGTCAGAGAACCCCAGCCACACCCCAGCTCTAGAATCGATTGGCCGTCCACCAATTGTCCGCGCTCACAGCTCAGTGCGAGCATGGCAGCCTCCGCCTCAGCAAGGGTTGTCTCTGAAGAGGGATAGTAGGCGCAGCTGTATTTGAGATGCGGCCCCAACATGCGGGCAAAAACTTCAGTCGGCACTTCATAGTGTTGGTGATTCGCATCAGCAGTGCCCAGCGCCAAAGGGCTGCACCGCATTTTCTCAACAAATCCACTTTTCCCTGGCTCAGACGCTTGGGCGGCATCCTGCTTCAATCGTTTGAGCAGCAGCCTCTTAATCCCCATTCGAACAAGCACATCAGGGATCCTGCCCCGTTCAGCCAAATCAACAAGATTCATCATAATATGGTAACTCAAGCTTAAATTCCGGGAGATGGAGCTGTAGGTGAATACAACCGATCGCTCTTTGGCGAAACCCTGCCTCGCAGTAACATAGGTAATATCGCCACATCCTAATAAAGGTCTCGGAGAGTCCTAATTCACGAACAGCGTCTAAATTGGCTTCAAAGGTCTCGCGCCACTTGGCCATCGTCACTGCGTAGTGCGCGGTGATATCTTCTAACTGATACACCCGAAAACCGGCTTGCTCAGATGCACTTTGAGCAACTAGCTCATTAACACTTGCGAGCGCGCCGCCTGGAAAAATATAGCGCTGAATAAAATCCACCGATCGCTTCGCAGCCTCAAAGCGTTGCTCAGCAATGGTGATCGCCTGTAACAGCATGCTACCGCCAGGCCGCAAAAGGCGCGCGCAGGTTTCAAAAAATAGGGGTAAGAACTTGAGCCCCACCGCCTCAATCATCTCTATCGACACTATTTTATCAAAGCGACCTTCGAGGCTCCGATAATCTAGCTGCAATAGATGTATACGATCCTCAAGGTTGGCTTCACGCACCTTCTTTTTCGTCCACTCAAACTGCGCTTGTGATATTGTCGTGGTCGTTACCTTGCACCCGTAGTGCCTCGCCGCATGGAGCGCAAACCCTCCCCAACCCGTACCGATTTCCAAAATGTGATCGGTGGGTTTAAGTTTCATTTTTTTGCAAATGAGATCTAATTTCTGCTCTGAGCCCTCGCGCATCGTTTGCTCAGGATCTTGAAAATAGCCCGATGAATAGGTCATCGTTTGATCTAGAAATTGCTCAAAAAAAGCATTCCCAAGATCATAATGGGCCGCAATGTTCCGTTTGCTTTGGATTACTGTGTCTCTATTCAACCAATGATGAAATCGGCGGAGGGGAATTTGCACCTTCGCTAGACCAGAATCCATCGAAGCGATCACATCGCGATTCTTAAGAAAAAGCTGCAACACATCAAGCAAATCATCACAGCTCCAATCACCGTCCATATAAGCCTCAGAGGCGCCTAGCGCACCTCCAAGCCCCATCGCCCGATAGGCTCTATGGGACCGAATGTAGATCGCCACCGCTTCTGATTCCTCGGCATGCCCAGCATCTAGGATCAGGTCGTTCCCCTCATAAACGCTAAGACGCCCCACCTGTATTCGCTCGAAATGCCCCAAGATCAGGCGGCGCCAAAGGCGATACCTGTTGGAATCTCCAATGCTCGAATGTTCTATCGTTGCTTTGTCAATCATGGCCCAGGCATTTTACCTCGATTCGGATGATAGAAAAGTGGTACCCGCTTCGCGAAGAGGACCAGAGCTTGCCAATAAATATGGAGCATGGTTCGCGCAGCCATCAGCGGATAGCGCAAACAGTATGTCTTCACGGATCGCGCAGAAAAAACTTCAGCGCTTAAATTCAGTCGCGCCTTGAAAAATATTTCCTGCTGCCGACGCACCGCAATCTCCACTCGACATGACTGTCCGGGAACCGGTAAGTCCCATTTATAATGTGTATCCATAGGCATAAAGGGAGATACGTGAAATGACTTTTCTATCTCAATAGGCTGCTGCGCACCATTTTCCGCAAGCGACTCGTGTTGCTGCGCCAGGGCAACAACATAGACGTGCCGCTCATCCCACGGAGTATTGTGGACCTCGACAACGACATAGGTCAGCACCTCCGCTTCAAAACAATAAAAAAGCGCGATGGGATTCATAATACGGCCCATCGACCGCCAGTTCGCGAGCAGACAGATTTTGCCATTAAAAACATGGCCGTTATGCTCGAAAATCTGTTGCGCAACAGCCTCTTTCAAGGACAGGGTTGAAGGGAGAAAGTCCTCTCGATAGAAGCTGATGCAATTCAGCCTCTCATAAGACAAAAGTCTCGATCGCTTGCAGAGGTCCGGGATTTCTTCAATATCGCAGTAAAACGTGGCGTGGGCGTACCGAAACCCATGTGGCACGGGTGCTGATCGAGCATGCAGCAACTCTCCCCAGTAAATCCGGGCCTCACTCATCTAAAGTTGCCTCAATTTCCCGCACCACCCTCAACCCACTGACCACACCATCCTCGTGAAAGCCATTGAGCCAATAAGCACCGCAATAATGCGTTCGATGATGGCCTGAAATCTCGGAGTGTCGCTGCTGGGCGCTCGTCATCTTCCGATCAAATATGGGATGCGCGTAACTGAGCGTCTTGATCAATCGTGCGGGGTCGATCGAGTCTACCTCATTAAGCGTCACCAAGACTGGAAGAGAGGTCTCGAAATTTTGCAGCCGATTCATGTAGTAAGTAAGCTGGGCCCGGGCCGCGCCTTGACTCGCGTGATAATTCCAACTCGCCCAAACTGCAGAGCGATTCGGCATAACACTCGCGTCCTGATGAAGCGCCACGGTGTTTTGACTGCACCGAATATCGCCAAGTATTTCAGATTCAGCATCTGTCGGATCTTCGAGTAGTGATCTGGACTGCGGGGCATGACAGGCGAAAACCACTTCGTCAAACCTTTCCGTCTCACCCGCAAAAGAAATATAAACGCCGTCGTCCGCGCGTCTAACCTGGGTCACAGCACATGAGGTTCTGACTGACCCTATTTGACCGGCCATTGCATTTACATACTGTGCCGAACCTCCTTCAATCACATACCATTGAGGACGATTCTTAAGGTCGAGCAGTCCATGGTGAAGAAAAAACTGAGCCAGCATACCCATAGGGAAGTCTAATATATCCGCATCTCCAGTTGACCAAATCGCGGCAGCCATAGGCACCAGATAGTCGGACATAAACGCTTGCCCATAATTCTCTCGCGCACAATAGTCGCGCAAAGAGGTCGTTTCGTGAGCATCTAATGTACGGGCACTGCGGTTGAATCGCAGGATATCAAGAAGCATTCCCCAAAATCTTGGCTTAAAGACATTGGACTTTTGCGCAAAAAGTGTCCGAAGATTGTGTCCGTTGTACTCAAGGTGCGGACGTTTGAGGCTGAAGCTCATTTCCGTGGGTTGCCCGCGAATCCCCAGCGAGTCGAGGAGCGCTATAAAGTTTGGATATGTGCGATCGTTATAAACGATGAAACCGGTGTCCACAGCCAGCGTAGACCCGTCCACCTCGATTGTGTGGGTATGCGTATGTCCGCCAAGGTAATCATTACGTTCAAAAAGAGACACATCACATCGACCCGACAGGTAATAGGCCACGGTTAATCCCGATATACCCCCACCGATCACCGCTACCGTTTTCATGCGTGACACCTTTTCACGCTCGTTTCATCGACGTAGCGCACCCTAATCTTTGAGTTTAAGCCGTAATGGTAGTGACCCAAATCCAGAAGATCAATTCGAAATTCAAACCGTCAGCATACCTTTATCTTGACCCGCCCCGGGGCTCAATTATACTGCCCTCATGCACCCCCTGACCCGAGAAGAACTTGCATCTGTAACAACCAAGAGCGATTTTAAAGCTTGGCGCGTCGTAGTGTTAGACTGGTTCATCATCGTCGCCGCATTGATTATGGCAGGTGCCAGCCCCAATCTTTTAACCCTGTCGCTGGCACTTGCACTGATCGGTTGTCGTCAACTGAGCCTGGGCATCATCGTCCATGAAACTGGACATCAAACATTTTTCAAATCCCGGGCACTGAACGATTTCGTGGGGCGTTGGCTTTCAGGATATTGGGTGTTTTCGAGCAAAAAGTCCTACATGGAGGGGCACCTCAAGCACCATCAATATGCAGGCACTCCAAATGATCCCGACTTAAAGAACTATGCCGCTTACCCGGTTTCAAAAAGCAGTTTCCGAAGAAAAGTCTGGCGAGATCTCTCAGGCAAAACGGGTTGGCGAAGATTGAAGTCAATCGGCCGGTCGATCAGGCGCTATCCGTCGCTTGATCGGGAAACACAGCGAGTCATCAGAGGGGGATTAATTACCAATTCCGCGCTCCTGGGTGTGCTCAGCCTCATTGGGCAACCCTGGCTTTACCTTTTATGGGTGCTCGCTTTCATCACAACGCACATGCTCAGTACTCGCCTTCGCCAAGTGGGGGAACATGCTGGCGTTCCTGACTCAACGAGCAGTGACCCGAGACAAAACACACGCACCGTCTTGACTCGATGGTGGGAGCGATTATTTATTTCGCCTCACCAAATCAGCTATCACCTCGAACACCATCTTCTGCCGTCGGTTCCGATCTATCAACTTCCCAAGTTGCATCAGCTGCTGGTCGATCACCAGTATTACCAAGCAGTCGGGATCGTCCAAGGATATCCGGCGCTTATCAGGGCCGTAACTCGCAGCCATTAACGAGCACAAGCGCTACCGATGAGACAGTCTTCAGGTCGGTTCCGAGCCTTGTTCAATACCATCAGTTTCGGCAACAACTCTGTCTTGAATCTCTTGTCGATGCACCGAGACTTCCCTTGGTGCTTCAACACCCAACCTCACCTGATTGCCTTTTTGGCCAAGGACCGTGACTTCAATATCTCCACCTATCACCAGTGTTTCACCAACCTTGCGGGTCAAAATTAACACAATGATCTCCTATGGACTCTTGGATAGAGCACTCACAACAACCATTAAAATCTTTGCGGCGGTGCCGCTGATCCTAGAGCGGTCAATGAAAAGATTTCCTTGATCCGGTAAATCGACGACCCAGATCTTATTGTTTTCAAACAACCGCTAACCAGCCTCATCTCTCGCTGGCAACCAGCGACTACGCATCAGTTCTGAACTAGTCTACTGCACATTGGTGCTCTGTCCCAGACCTGTCAGACGCACCAACGGCACCACCAAAGTGCGTTGTTCTGGTCAACTGATCACCGAACCAATGCAGGGTTCAACAAGGCTGGACTCAAGCGTTTTGAAAGGGCTGATTTAAGTTGTCCCCGTTAACGGCATGCTAAATATAACGCGGTACCGACACTCAATGATCGAGGACTCGGCATACTCGATCCTGAATCTCTGTGACCCAGAGGTCTAAAGGCAACATCGGGAGAAGTCTCAAGCCTCAGGCAACGCCTCGAGACCAAACCCAGCATGGAGCGCTCGAGCTGCAAGCTCTAGGTATTTTTCGTCGATGACGACCGAAATCTTGATTTCTGAGGTCGAGATAATCTGAATATTGATGGACTCGTGAGCAAGAATTTCAAACATTTGGGTCGCTACCCCGGCGTGAGAGCGCATTCCAACGCCGACGATTGATAGCTTAGCAATACGCTCATCTCCCAAAACTTCTGCTGCCTCGATGGTGCGGGCGACCTCTGCGAGCAGTCGGTGGGCTGTTTGAAAATCAGATCTCTGAACCGTAAAGGTAAAATCAGTGCTGCCATCTGCGCCAGTGTTTTGAACAATCATATCCACTTCGATACCGGCCTCACTGATCGGCGCCAATATTTTTGATGCAATTCCTGGCTGGTCTTTCACGCCTCTGAGCGTCAATTTTGCTTCGTCTTTGGTAAACGCAATACCCGAAATCAGTGGCGCTTCCATCATAATCTGGTCCTCGGAGGTAATTAGGGTTCCTGCTACATCATTGAAACTAGAGAGAACACGCAGAGCAACTTGATTTTTGTTTGCCAACTCTACTGCTCGGGTGTGTAACACCTTGGAGCCCGAACTGGCGAGCTCAAGCATTTCTTCAAACGTGATACGCGGCATACAACGCGCTTCAGGAACGACCCTTGGATCGGTTGTAAACACTCCGTCAACATCAGTGAAGATCTGACACTCATCGGCCTGAAGCGCAGAGGCAATCGCCACAGCAGTCGTATCAGAGCCACCTCTGCCCAGCGTGGTGACTCTCCCCGAAGGCGATACCCCCTGAAAACCAGCAATGACCGGTACCCGCTGTTCTACTAAATCAGCTAACAACCGGTCCTCTTCGACCCTCATCACCCTTGCCCTGCCGTGCGCATCGTCAGTTAATATTTTTACCTGATGCCCCTGGTAAGATTTTGCTGCGATACCTTTTTTGATCAACATCATCGCGAGCAGCGATGTCGTCACCTGCTCACCTGTTGAGAGCAATACATCGAGCTCTCGCACAGCTTCCGGACCGTCTGCATCAACTTCCTCGGCAAGTGAGACCAGCCGATCTGTCTCGTGCCCCATCGCAGAAACAACCAATACAACTTCGTCGCCTTGTGAATGTGCGTGAAGCACTCGATCGGCGATTTTTTCGATGAGCGCCACATCTGCGACTGATGTACCACCAAATTTCATGACTAAGCGCGCCATGGGATTTCCTCTTTAATATCCAAGCTCTTTCGAGGGTCGGATTACGTCAATTTCGCTGCTAAAAATTCTGGAATAGAATCAAGTGCACTTGGCAGAGCTGACAGATCGGTGCCACCGGCACGGGCCATGTCGGGTCGACCACCGCCTTTCCCCCCAACCTGCTGGGCAACATGGTTGACAAGCTCCCCAGCCTGGACGCGATCCACAAGATCCTTTGTCACGCCCGCGATCAACGCTATTTTTTCATCTTGTACCGCGGCCAAAACCACCACGCCACTGCCGAGTTTATTCTTCAGCCGATCAAGCGCGTCCGGCAGGCTCTTTGCATCAGCACCGTCGATCTGGTTAATCAAAACTTGCACACCTTCGACTTCCACAACCGAGTCTGCGGCATCCATCGCTTCACCACTGACCAACTTCATCTGCAATGAAGCAACTTCTTTTTCTAGTCGTCGATTGGCCTCGATGAGAGACTCCAAACGTTGCACAAAACCCGAGCGATCCACCTTCAAAAGCGCCGACAAACTATCCGCCAGCGCATCGGCTTCAGCGATTACACTCAGCGCTGACTCACCTACAACAGCTTCAATCCGACGAACACCAGAGGCAATTCCTTGCTCAGAGATGATTTTCAGCTGTCCAAGATCTCCAGTTCGCCGAGCATGCGTCCCCCCACAAAGCTCTATCGAGAATCCGTTACCCATCGTCAACACACGAACCACCTCCGTGTATTTTTCTCCGAAAAGCGCCATCGCACCTTTCTCTTTAGCTTCCTCAACACCCATCGCTGCTGTTTCGATATCGGAGTTTTTCAATATCTCCCGATTACACAAGGCTTCGATCTCTAGGAGTTCAGCTCGGGTTAGCGCCTCAAAATGTGAAAAATCGAATCGGAGTCGATCAGCATTGACCAGGGAGCCACGCTGATTCACATGATCACCCAATACCGACCGCAAGGCGGCGTGAAGCAGATGGGTCGCAGAGTGATGGCGAGCTGTCCGGCCCCTATTCTCCGCATCGACCTCAGCGCTTATTGCATCGCCAATACTGACAGAGCACTGCCCCATTCGAACGTGATGCAAAATAGCGGCGCCAGCCTTGGTTGTATCGTAAACGTCAATAAGACCGCTTGGACCTTTCATCAAGCCTTTGTCGCCGACCTGGCCGCCGCTTTCGGCATAGAACGGCGTTTGGTCTAGTACGACCACCGCGTCTTCTGAACCGTTCCACTGCTCCACCGACACACCTGAGACATAAATCGCGTTTACTGTCGCATCAACCGATAATTGATCGTAACCAACGAAGGGCGTCTCACTATCGAGCTCTAGATCGAACCCTGCCTGCTCAGAAAACTTACTGGATGCACGTGCGCGTTCCCGCTGGTGGTTCATTGCTTGCTCAAAACCCTCATCATCGAGAGTCAAGCCCCGCTCACGAGCAATATCACCAGTAAGGTCTGCCGGGAAGCCGAAGGTGTCATAGAGCTTGAAAATAACCTCACCGGGAATGACCGAACCTGAAAGCTCATCGATGGCCTCGTCTAACAGACGCATTCCTTGATCTAAGGTCAAAGCAAATTGTGTTTCCTCTTTTAAAACGATCCTCTCGATCTGGTCGGCCGTTTTCACAAGCATCGGATAAGCACCGCCCATCTCCTGGATCAAAAGCGGTACAAGGAGGTGAAAAAAGGGTTCTTTTGCACCGAGCGCGTGACCGTGACGCAAAGCGCGACGCATAATTCTCCGCATTACATAGCCCCGACCCTCATTTGAAGGCAGAACGCCATCGCTGATGAGAAACACCGAAGATCGCAAGTGGTCCGCGATCACTTTCAACGACGGATGGCTCAGATCCCTACATCCAAGCACTTCCGCTGCGCGCCTGATAATGGGCTGAAACAGATCGGTATCGTAGTTGTTGTGAACATTCTGCATCACAGCTGCAAGCCGCTCCAAGCCCATACCTGTATCCACGCAAGGGCTCGGTAGTGGGGTCAGAGTACCGTCGGCACTTCGATCGTACTGAGTAAAAACCAAGTTCCAAATCTCTACAAAGCGATCCAGGTCATCATCTTCGGAACCAGGAGGCCCTCCGGGTACATGCGCGCCATGATCATAAAAGATTTCTGAACACGGCCCACAGGGGCCCGTATCACCCATCGTCCAAAAGTTATCCTTGTCGCCTAAGCGAGACATTCGGTTTGGATCGAACCCAATCTCGTCGACCCAAATCGCGTGCGCTTCATCGTCGCTGTCATGAATCGTCACCCAGAGTCTGTCCTTGGGAATTTCGAGAACTTCCGTTAGAAAACGCCAAGCGAACTGGATAGCTTCAGTCTTGAAGTAATCCCCAAAACTGAAATTTCCCAACATTTCGAAAAAAGTGTGATGACGTGCGGTGTATCCTACGTTATCCAGGTCATTATGCTTCCCTCCAGCACGGATGCACCGCTGGCTGCTCACGGCCCGGGTATACCCTCGATTTTCTTTTAATGCGAAGGCTTCTTTAAACTGCACCATACCGGAATTGGTAAACAACAACGTCGGATCGTTGTCCGGGACCAACGACGATGACTCAACAATCGTATGGCCCTGAGCTTGAAAATAGTCTAAGTAGGCGGATCGAATCTCCTGGCTGTTCATCTTGGTTTCCCCAAATCTCCAATCAGCCGGACGATATTATTGCTTTTGGCTGAATTTTCTAGGGCCCCATTATAAAGCAGCTGAGATATGTTCATAGTGAAATCCGCGCTGCTGTAAAAATCGGCTACGCCTTGCCCGCTCCTTGGCGTCAAGAGAACTGGCGGCAAGACTTTCACCAAATCGTTTCTCTAAGACAAGACGGGCCAATGCGACCCAATCGATCGATTCATCGTTCAAAGTTTCAGTGATAAGCGCGGACGAAACGCTTTTTTGGGATAATTCGCTACGAATCTTGTTTGGGCCTTGGCCACGCTGAGACCGATATCGCACATAGGATTCAGCAAGTCGCGCATCGCTCTGCAAGCCATCCAACTGCAATTGAACAATTACTTCTGTTTTTAACGCTTCATGACCAGGAAACCGTCTCCCCAACTTTTGACGCAGTTCGCCCTCGGATTGCTCTCTTTGCGCAAGCAAATTCAGAGCTGCCTGTCGGAGCATGCCGCTGGTGACGTTTTGCTCCTCGTCTAAACCCTCGAGCGTTTTTTCTGCCAGCTCACTGTCTTTCAAAAGCTCGCAACCCTTCACGACCTCATGTTTTTCTAGAGGTCCATCTCCTCTCGGTAGAGGGCTAACCTCGGATGATTCAAGCGCTCGAACAGTATTCTTATGGCGACCCGGCACTCGGCTCAAACTGTCCTCATCCGACTTGTTTTCCGAGGGCATCATCACCGTTTCAGCGAATTGCGATGCCATGGGATCATGCCGCTTTGAGCGCTTGACATCATTCGCGGAAGGCGCCGCTTTGGAGCCTTTCTCTATAGTGCGGATGGCGTTTCGAAGACGCTCTAATTCGCGCTTATCAGCCAAAGGAAGATCCTAGGGCTAACTCATTTCAACGTCTGCAGAGACTGGTGATTCCTCTCCAGCATCTATCACTTCATTGAGCAGCTGCGCTCGAATTCTCGCCTCAATTTCTTGGCCTATTTCCGAATGTTCAGCTAGGAAATCGCAAGCATTCTTCTTGCCCTGACCAATTTTGTCGCCCTTGTAGCTATACCACGCACCCGCCTTATCAACAAAACCGAGCTGCACACCTAAATCGACGACCTCGCCCAATCAATAGA
>Ga0213863_10000685_pt1 | contig 25227 bp, 26 predicted proteins | sample PICome_8_FD_160128 | JGI IMG/M metagenome (GOLD analysis project Ga0213863, IMG submission 160128) | Coastal seawater microbial communities near Pivers Island, North Carolina, United States - PICO497 | ecosystem: Environmental > Aquatic > Marine > Coastal | place: USA: North Carolina... | reverse complement strand
GGGATTTGCATGAGAACATTATACCCTGACTTTTTCTACGATTTTCTTAAAAGTGTCAGGATCGGAAAATGCAATGCCAGCTAAAGATTTTCTATCTAGCTTTATGTTTGCTTGAGAAAGCTGATTGATAAATCTGCTATAAGAAACTTCTAAAGGCATCAAAGCAGCTGAAATTCTTGAAATCCATAATGAGCGAAAAGTACGCTTTTTATTTCTTCTGTCCCTAAAAGCATATTGCAATGCTTTTATATTAGATTGTTTAGCAGTCTTAAATAATCTACTTCTTGCGCCGTAATGACCCTTAGTCGCTTTTAGTACTTTCTTGTGTCTTGCTTTTGCAGCTAGTGCTTTAGTTACTCTTGGCATGATATTTAAATGTTATATAAAAGTTTTTGGGCTATTTTTTTTGTTTCGTCTGCCATCTTAATCATTCCACGATTATGACGCTTTCTTTTAGTAGTTTGCTTAGTCAAGATATGAGCGCGAGATGCACTTCTTCTTTTTAAACCGCTACCAGTAGCTTTAAAACGCTTTTTAGCGCTTGAATGTGTTTTTAATTTATAACCCATAATTATTTCTTTCTAATTTGTGAGAGAACCATCAATAACTGTCTTCCTTCAAGAGATGGCTCTTGGTCTACTTGAGCAATATCTTGGAGGTCTTCCCTCAGTCGATTTAAGAGCTCGAGGCCTAAATTACTATTTAAGATTTCTCTACCTCTAAATCGAACGCTGATTTTAGTCTTATCTCCGTCATTAATAAAGCTTTTTATCTTTTTTAATTTAATATTGTAATCACCTATATCAGTGGTCGGACGAAACTTAATCTCTTTTAAGGACTGTTTTTTTGGTTTTTTAGTACCGCCAGTGCTTTTTTTCTTTTCAAATTGAAATTTACCAAAATCTAAAAGCTTGCAAACCACTGGCTGAGCATCAGAAGGAGAAACTTGAACCAAATCAAGGTTTTTCTTTTGCGCTTCTTCTAAAGCCTCATCAATAGCTAATAATCCTAATTTTTCTCCATCGGAACCGATTAACATAACCTCTTTTGCATAGATTTTGTTATTTATAGGAGTCGTTGATTTTTTCTTCAAAGCGATAGCTAAAGACCTTATATGGTATGGAAGAGATTAATCAAAGTAACTTTGATTTAAAAAATGAATTGCTAAGTGATTTAACATTGAGTGGGATTTTATAGCATTATTCATAAAAAGAAAACAACCTTATGGTTGGAGTAATTGCTCCGTCCATTCATCTTCTTGCTGCTTAAAAACATGTCTTTTATTTAATCTATTTTTATGGCCTTGCCAAAACTCAAAATAATATGGGATAAAAGAATAGCCTCCCCAGAAATCTGGCCTAGGCGTTTCAGAAGTCATGACTTCTAAAGTTTCATGAAAATTATTTTTAACTTCATCATAAGAATCAATGACCTCAGATTGATTAGAGCTGATAGCTAATGCATTTTTTTCTTTAGTTCTGCCCTGAAAATGCTCATCAGAAAATTCGGAAGACGCTTTAAAGATTTTTGCTTTTATTCTAATTTGAGTATTAATTCTTGCCCAATAAATAAGAACAGAAACCTGGTTATGAGACTCAAACTGATTTGCTTTTGGTGAATGATAGTTTGAAAAAAATATCCATTCATTATTATCAATATACTTAAGATTTACATACCTTGCTTCAACTTCTTTCAGGAGCTGGTTGTAAGATGAAACAGAAATTGCTTCTACCCCTTTTTGACCACTTTCTATAGCTTTTTGATAAAGCGACTGAAAAAGAATATAGGGTTTTTCGGGGTTAAGATTAAGAAAGTTAATCATGAAAAGTTATATGTGATGGTGCCCAGAGCCGGACTTGAACCGGCACGAAGTTGCCTTCGAGGGATTTTAAGTCCCTTGTGTCTACCAATTCCACCACCTGGGCAATTAGTTTGTATGATCAATATTTCTCTTAATGTAAATATTAGGAAGAAATTAAGCACTAAGCTTGAGTGAAATCCTTTCTCTTTCGTCATCAATTCCAAAAATGATGCAAGAGAGCTTGTCACCTTTTTTATAATTTTCCATTACTTCAGCAGGATTTTCATCTTCAGTAATGTCAGAAAGATGGATTAAACCGTCAATATCTCCCTCTAATCCAACAAAAATTCCAAAATCGGTTACAGATTTTATGCTGCCTTCAACAGAATCTCCCAATCCATACTTATTAGCAAATTCTGTCCAAGGGTTAGCTTTAGTTTGTTTTAAGCCAAGAGAGATTCTTCTCTTGTCATGATCAATCTCTAAGACCATAACCTTGATTTTTTCTTCTAAATCAACCACTTTGGATGGATGAATATTCTTATTAGTCCAATCTAGCTCTGATAAATGTATTAGACCTTCAACGCCCTGCTCAAGTTCAGCAAAACATCCATAGTCTGTTAAGTTTGAAACTGTAGCTTCATATACACCGCCGACAGAATATTTTCCTTCAATTGTTTCCCATGGATCATTTTGAATCTGCTTTAATCCTAATGAAACTCGGAGTTTTTCTTTATCAAAACTTAAGATCTTCACATCAATTTCCTGCCCAAGACTTAAAACCTCTGATGGATTGGTGACTCTTGACCATGAAATATCTGTAATATGCAAAAGACCATCGAGGCCGCCTAGATCAACAAAAGCCCCATAGTCTGTTAGGTTTTTCACGATGCCTTTAACTATTTGACCTTCATCCAGATTTTTTAAAAGCTCGACTTTTTCAGCAGAATTAATTTTCTCTAAAACAGCTTTTCTTGAAAGCACAACATTGTTTCTTTTGTAGTCTAATTTTATAACTTTAAATTCTTGAACAGTATTTTCAAGCTCCGGAGCTTCCTTAACAGGTCTAATATCTACAAGCGAACCAGGTAAAAATGCTTTAACGACATCAACCTCTACTGAAAAACCACCTTTGACTCTTGATAGGACCTTGCCTTCAACAAACTCCCCTGTCTCTAAAGCTTCTTCAAGATTTTTCCAAGTGCCAATTTTTCTTGCTTTTTCACGAGAAATTCTTGTTTCTCCATATCCATCTTCAACAGCCTCCAGAGCAACTTGTACTTCATCACCAGATTCAACTTCAACTGACCCATCATTATTTCTAAATTCATCCAAGGAAATAACTCCTTCAGATTTCAATCCAACATGGACAGTCACCCATTCTTTATCAACATCTAAGACAACTCCTGTGACAATGGAGCCTGGTTGCATTTCAAGTGTACTTAGACTTTCATCTAAAAGTGCAGCAAAACTTTCTGACATATTTTTTATACTTCCTTGGTATTTTCTTTATAAATTTTTAAAACTATTTCTAACACTTCTTGAGGAGTTAGATTGGAGGAATTCACTTCTATGGAATCATCAGCTGGCATCAAAGGGGATATTTCCCTTTCCTTATCAGCTTCATCTCGCAATCTAATATCGTCAATTAGATCGCGCATATTAACGCCTTGACCCGCATTCTGCAACTCTAAAAATCTTCTCTTTGCTCTTACTTCTACATCAGCAACTAAAAAAATTTTAGTCCCAGCATCAGGAAAGACAACTGTGCCCATATCCCTGCCATCTGCAACCAATCCATGATTGCTAGCTAAGCCTCGCTGAAAGCTAATTAAATTATCTCTAGTTTCTTTTAAACTACTTAATTTTGATGCTGATTTCGCTACATTTTCATGGCGAAGAATTGAGGTAATATCTTTATTATTCTCAAAAACATGCATCTCGTGGTCCATACTCTCAATTCGTAAATTAGAAAATAGTTCTGTCCCAGTAGAATGGTTTTGACTCTGGTCAAAACAATATGAATACGCTCTGTATAACAAGCCACTATCTAATAAAATAAAATTAAGCTCTTTAGCTAATGCTTTTGCTAGTGATCCTTTTCCAGATGCAGAAGGGCCATCAATAGTAATAATATTATTATTATTTTTCAAGCCTATATCCTACAGAAGAAGTTAGCTCAATAAAATTAGGAAATGATGTAAAAATATTTTTACAATCCTTTACTATTATTGGTTGAGAGCATTTTAAACCAGCAATTAAAAAGCTCATGGCAATTCTGTGATCATTATGAGATTCAATATGGGCTGGATGATCTATTATAAGCGCATCTGAGCTTCCCTTAATACGCATACCATCTTCAAAATTTTCATGAACAACTCCAAGGCTTTTAAAACCATCTGAAACCGCCTTGAGTCTATCTGATTCCTTAACTCTTAATTCAGCTGCATCTCGAATTACCGTTTCCCCCTCAGCAAATGCAGCCGCAATAGAAAGGATAGGTATTTCATCAATGATATTGGGAATAATATCTCCAGAAAGCTCAACCCCTTTTAATATAGATTTTTTGACCTCTAAATCTGCGCAAGGCTCTCCTGACTCTAACCTTTGATTTTTAACTTCAATATTCGCGCCCATTTTTTGCAAAGCTTCCAATACACCGGTTCTAGAGGGGTTCATTCCAACATTAGTAATTTCAAGACCTGGTGAATTACTAATTAAGGCCCCAACAATCAAAAAAGCAGCTGATGAAATATCGCCTACTACTCTGTAGTCTTTTGCTTGCAAATGATTAGAAGGTGAAAGCTGAATAACCTTTTCGGTACCCTGATAAGTAATTTCTAAATCTGCTCCAAAGTTTTTTAACATTCTTTCTGTATGGTCTCTGGTCTGAACAGGTTCAATAATTTCAATACCAATGCCTGCTGCAAGACCAGCCAATAAGATACTTGATTTAACCTGAGCACTTGCAACTGGTAACTCGTATGTATACTGCTTTTGAAATGATGCTGGTAAAAGTGAAATAGGCAACATCCCATTAAATGCCTCGATATTGGCACCCATTTCAGTTAATGGCTTGATAACTCTGCTCATTGGTCGAGATGATAGAGATTTATCACCACAAAAAGAAAGATTCAAACCCATGCCAGAAGTTAAGCCCAGCATGAGGCGTAAGCCTGTTCCAGAATTGCCTAGATTGAGTGCCTCTTCAGCATTTTGAAAAATTTTTTGTCTTTTGGATAAATGGACTAAGCCATTTTTATCAACTGTAATGCCTGCTCCTATTTGATTCAGCGCGCTCATCGTTGAGAGTGGATCTTCAGCATGCAAGAAACCATCAACTGTCATTTCTTGATTCATCAGAGCTCCAATCATAAGAATTCTCTGTGATATAGATTTATCTCCAGGACATTGAGCAGATCCATGAACCTGACTATTTGTAGAGGTTGTTAAATTCAATAGTTTGATTCCTTAAAAGCTTTGAGCTCGCTTAAAAGATCCTTAAGACTCTCGGGATCATTCGCAATCTTATTCTGCAAAATATTAAGGTTCTTTACCAAATCATTAATTGCAAAAGCAATATTCTTTCCATTCGTTGAAAAAATATCTGCCCACATTTCAGGAGAAGACGATACCAGTCTTAAGAATTCTCCAAGACCGCCACCTGAAAAAAGTGCAAGATTATCTTGCTCAATTTCTTTCAGAGTGTTTAATAATGCGTATGCAACAACATGGGGAAGATGACTGGAATATGCAAAAATCTGATCATGCAACTCAGTATCTAAAACTGAAACTTTTGACCCAAGCTCTTGCCACAAACTCATAACTCGATTTACATGAAGTGGTGCTGCTGAATCATGATAAGACAAGATTGTTGATTTTCCGTTAAACAGATTATCAATTGAATTTACTGCTCCTGATAAATGAGAGCCTGCTACGGGATGGGAAAAAATAATATTCTCAGGAAAATTAAATTTTTGCAAAATTTTATTAAGAGAGGTTTTGGCACTGGTTGTATCTGTAATAGTAACTGATGAATTAAATAAAAAATCTAGGGATTTTAAAATATCAACAGTGATGCTTGGTGGAGTCGCTAGAATCAATAATGAATCTTCATATTCAGTTTTTTTTAGATCATCAAGAGATTCAATCGATCCTTTAATTGATTTGTTCTCTATTGCATTGCTGATGCTGCTTTTGTTTGTATCAAAAGCGAAAATTTGATTATCCTTGCGCCTTGATAAAGTTTTAGCTATTGAGCCTCCGATTAAACCCAGGCCAATAATAGTAATTTTCATAAAAGCTCTTTTAATGCATTAAGAAATTTTAAGTTTTCAGTCTCGGTTCCAATTGTGACTCTGATAAAGTCTTTCATATCGTATAAATCAACCGACCTAACGATGACACCTTTTTTCATTAGATTATTAAACATTTCTTTGCCAATAAAATTACCTTTAAAGGTAATAAAGTTTCCCACAGATGGAATGCACTCCAATCCAAGTTTAGATAATTGATCAAATAAAAAATCGTATTGTTGTGAATTTAACTCTATGCTTTGATGAATGTGCTCGTGATCATTGATGGCTACTGCAGCCATGGCCTGCGCTAAAGTATTTACATTGAAAGGCTGCCTGATTCGATTAAAGACTTCTATTAAAGTTGGATTAGCTATACCGTATCCCACTCTAAGGCTTGCAAGGCCATGAATCTTAGAAAATGTTTTTGTAATTAGCAAATTATCAAATTCACTGAGGAGATCCATAGGTTTGACGTAATCTTCTTTTGTTACATACTCAAAATATGCACAATCTAGTACAACCAAAACAGACGACGGCACTTTTTTAAGAAGCGAAAACACTTCTTCATGGCTGTTGTATGTGCCTGTTGGATTATTTGGGTTGGCAATAAAGATTACTCTTGTATTTTTTTTAAGATGGTCAGCAAATGAGTTTAAATCATGGCTCCAATTGGATGTTGGAACTTCAATTATTGATGCGCCTGCAGATTGTGTAACTATTTTATAAACTGCAAATGCATGCTTTGAAGCAATCGATGAAGTATCAGGATTTAAGAAAGCTCGAGCAGCCAATTCTAGAATCTCATTAGAGCCATTTCCTATAATAATATTATCAAAAGGAACATTCTCATGATTAGCAATCTCTTTTTTTAGCTTTGTTCCATTTCCATCAGGGTATAAATGCATGTCGCTTTCAATCTCGCTCAAAATTGCAAGCGCTTTTGGGGATGCTCCCAAAGGGTTTTCATTGCTTGCTAGCTTCACTACTTCACTGTGACCAAATTCTGCAACAACCTCATCAATTGAGCGACCCGGCTCATAGGGATGAAGGTCCTCAATCCCCGGATTAAGATTATTAAGAATGTCTGAACTCATGAGTCTGAGGGATATGAACCAAGAATGCGAACGGATGCTCCCAATTCCTTAAGATTAGTGATTACTTGTTTGAGCTTTGTATCTTTATAGTGGCCGCTGCTATCTATGAAGAAATTATGTGCATTTGATGATTCTCTAGATGGTCTTGTTTCAATTCTTTCTAGGTTAATTTTTCTTTTATTAAATGGTTCTAGAATTTTTATTAAGGCTCCAGGCTGATTATCTGTTTGGATTAAAAAAGAGGTTTTATCTTTCTTGGTTTGCTCAATTTCAATATTACCGATCACTAAAAATCTTGTGTTATTGGTTGAAAAATCTTCAATATCTTTTTGATAATAATGTAACTTATATTTATCAACAGCCAAGGAGCTTACGATACATAAAGTTTTTGGATTGGCCTTTGAAAGCTTGGCAGCTTCTGCCGTGCTTGATGTGGCCTCCCTCTTTGCCTTTGGCAAATTTGCATCTAACCATTTGCTGCATTGGCCAAGAGCTTGAGGGTGAGATGCAACAACTTGAGTATCAGCAAGTTTAAATTTCTTGGCTGAAGCAAGTTGATGATGAATAGGAAGGTAGGTTTCACCGCAAATCTTAATATCTTCGTCCGCCAAAGAATTCAAAGTTGCATTTACCACTCCCTCAGAAGAGTTTTCGACAGGCACCATACCAAAGTTCACTGTGTCAGTTCTTACTTGATGAAAGACATCTTCTATAGTTGCTCTAGGTGTTCTAGTGGGCGAAGAACCAAAATGCCGAATCACCGCTCCTTCTGAATGAGTGCCTTCAGGGCCAAGATACGCAATCTTTAATTCTGCCTCTAAAGATAGACACGAAGAAATAATCTCTTTAAAAATTTGCTTTATTTTATTCTCTGAAATTGGCCCATGATTTAGATTGGAGATTTTTCTTAATATCTCTGCTTCTCTGCTGGGCTTATAAAATGATGTGTCTGTACTAATTAAACTCTTTAGATCTCCTATTTTTTGAGCTAACGAGCCTCTTTTTTGAATAAGACCAAGGATTTGTTGATCTATTGCATCAATTTTTTGCCTTATAGGTTTAATTTTATTCTTACTCACAACTTTATCCGTGCTTAGATTGAAAATCTCTCATGAAATTAATCAATGCGTCTACTGCTTCAATTGGAGTGGCATTATAAATACTTGCTCTCATGCCGCCAACTGATCTGTGCCCTTTTAGGTTTAGTAAACCCACATTTTTTGCTTCATGCAAGAATTCAGAGTCTAATTCTGAATTAGCCAAAAGAAAAGGAACATTCATAATAGATCTATTTTCCCCAGAAACTGGGTTTGAATAAAAGTCTGATTGATCGATAAAATCATATAACTTATTTGCTTTAAGCTTGTTAATCTTTCCCATAGACTCCAAGCCTCCTCTATCCTTGAGCCACGCAAACACCTTGCCCGATAAATACCAGGCAAAAGTGGGAGGAGTATTAAACATTGAGTCTGCTTCCGCATGTTTTGCATACTGAAGCATGCCAGGCAGCTCTGAAGAAGCTTGATTTAGAAAATCACTTTTAATAATGCAGATTGTTAAGCCAGCTGGGCCAATATTCTTTTGAGCACCTGCATAAATCATTGAAAACTTTGATACATCAATTGGCTCACTTAAAATAACTGAGGACATATCTGATATTAATGGTGCATTTGTGGTTGGAGGATTATGCAATGCATTGCCCTGAATCGTCTCATTAGCTACATAATGAAGGTAAGCAGCATTTTCAGAACAACTCCAGTACCTCTCATTAGGAACATTATTAAAATTAGATGACTCCGAACTAGTAACAATATTGATATCAATAATTTTGGAGGCTTCATTGATAGCTTTTTTTGACCAGCTTCCAGATAGAACATAATCAGCAACACTTTTAACTCCAAAATTCATTGGAACCATAGAAAATTGAAGCGTTGCGCCTCCTTGAAGAAAAAGAACCTTATAATCACTTGGAATTTTTAACAAATCTACGAAATCTTGCCGAGCTTTATTGGCTATATCCATGTACTCAGTAGATCTATGGCTCATCTCCATCACAGACATACCTGCATCCTGCCATTCCAGCATTTCAGCCTGAACTTCCTGCAAAACAGATTGTGGAATAGCAGCAGGGCCTGCCGAAAAATTCCACTTCCTCATTACTCTTCCTCTTCCTCTGGAGGAATTCTGACGCCTTCTATTAACTTCTCGCCTTCTTTAGGAGTTATAACTTTAACCCCCTGAGTATTTCTGCCTAGGGTGGGAATTTGACTAATGGCTGTTCTAATTAATGTACCTTTATCACTAATCAACATAATTCCATCGTTTTCATCCACCGATACAGCTGAGACCATATTTCCATTTCTATCGCTGGTCTTTAAAGCTATAACTCCCTGACCGCCTCTATTGTATGAAGGGAAGTCTTCTAGCTTGGTTCTCTTTCCATAACCATTTTCAGATAAACATAAAATAGTTTTAGATGGATCGCCAATCATCAAAGAAATAACTTTCATGCCGTCTTTTAGAGTTATTCCTTTTACTCCTCGTGCAGTTCTGCCCATGGGGCGAACCTTTGATTCATGAAATCTAATTAATTTTCCAGAATAAGATGAAAGCAAAACATCATTGTCGCCATTGGTAATCACAGTCCCAACTAATTTATCATCATCATCTAATCGAATAGCCTTAATTCCGGACTTATATTTTTTATGGAATAAATTTAGGTTTGTTTTTTTTACTACGCCATTTCGAGTAGCCATGAAAATATATTTATCTTCTGAGAACTCTTCCACTGGTAATATTTGTGTGACTGTTTCATCATCCTCAAGCTTTAGCATATTGACGAGAGGTCTGCCTTTAGAGGTCCTGCTTGCAACAGGAATTTCATAAACTTTCAGCCAAAAAACTTTACCTTTCGTTGTAAAGCATAAAAGCTGGCTATGAGAACTCAAAACATATAAGTTTTGAATTAGATCCTCTTCTTTCACTGAAGCTCCTGCCTTTCCAACGCCTCCTCTTCTCTGCTCCCTGTATTCATCAAGAGGCTGAGTTTTTGCATAACCACTTCTTGATAAAGTTAAAACTCTGGTTTCCTCAGGAATTAAATCTTCATTAGAAATATCATGGCGCGTATCATTAATATTTGTTTTTCGTTCATCACCAAAATTTTCTCTCACTTCTATTAATTCATCTTTAATTAATTGTAAAAGCGTCTCCTTATCATCAAGAATTTTTTGAAGCTCTAAAATCACTTCTAAAATTTCATGAAATTCTGCTGAGAGATTGTCTTGCTCTAAACCAGTAAGTCTTCCAAGCCTTAATTCCAAGATAGACTTAGCTTGCTCAGGAGATAATTTATAATTCTTCCCTTTAATGCCATATTCAGATGAAAGGCCTTTAGGTCGACAAGCATCCTTCCCCGCCTTTTTAAGAATTGCTTCAATAGGGCCTGCTTTCCAAGATTTCTTGCATAATTCAGTTGCTGCAATTTTAGTATCTTTGGATTTCTTAATAATTTTAATTATCTCGTCAATGTTTGCTATTGCAACCATCAATCCTTCAACAATGTGGCCTCGTTCTTTGGCTTTTCTTAAATCAAACTTTGTTCTTTTGGTAACAACGTCTTTTCTGTGTTTGATAAATTCCTGAAGTATCTCTTTGATATTTAATACGCGAGGCTGGCCATCCACAAGAACAGTGAAGTTAATGCCAAAAGATTGCTCCAATTGCGATTGAGCAAATAAGTTATTCTCCAGAACTTCAACGGATTCCCCACGCTTAACTTCAATGACAACTCTCAAGCCATCTTTATCAGACTCATCTCTAATTTCGCTTATTCCATCTATTTTCTTGTCTTTTACCATTTCTGCAATTCTTTCAAGCATCTTGGCTTTATTAACCATGTAAGGTATTTCGTTAATTATTAAAGAGCTCTTTCCAGACTTATCTTCCTCTACAGAAGTTTTAGCGCGAACATGAATAATTCCTCTGCCAGTCTTATAACCCTCATAAATTCCAATTCTTCCGTCTATGGTTCCACCCGTTGGGAAATCAGGCCCAGTAATAATTTGGATGATCTCATCAATACTAGCTTTTGGGTTATCCAACAAAAGCAAGCAGCCATTCAATACTTCTGTGAGATTGTGCGGAGGTACATTTGTTGCCATCCCAACAGCAATACCTGACGAGCCATTCACAAGTAATGCTGGGATTCTTGTTGGCATAACATCTGGAATTTGCTCTGTACCATCATAGTTAGGAGAATAGCTTACTGTTTCTTTCTCAATGTCATTGAGGATCATATCTGTAATTTTTGCCATCCTCACTTCGGTATAACGCATCGCAGCTGGAGAATCTCCATCTATTGAGCCGAAATTACCCTGCCCTTCAACCAAGGTGTATCTCATTGAAAAATCTTGCGCCATTCTGACCATTGCTTCATAAACAGCTGAGTCACCATGCGGATGGTACTTGCCGATTACATCCCCTACCACTCTTGCTGATTTTTTATAAGGTTGTCGATATGTGTTTCTTAGGACATGTTGTGCATATAAAATTCTTCTATGGACAGGTTTTAAGCCGTCTCTTACGTCCGGTAAAGCTCTGCCATGAATGACGCTCATTGCATAACTTAAGTAGGAAGTTTTTAGCTCATCTTCAATGTTTATTGGTAAGATTTGTTTTGCAAAATCAGTCATTTTTTAGCCCTTAAAGCAATATTTTTTTTGTGCAGGAAATTCCCTTAATTAAGGGTAAATTTTACCATACTTCAGGGGGATTTTAGTCTTTAAATTCAGCAACAATTTGGCCAATTGATTCCTTTGCATCGCCAAATAACATTCTGGTATTTTCTCTAAAAAATAACGGATTTTGAACTCCAGCAAAACCGGAGGACATGGATCTTTTTAACACAAAAACCGTCTTAGCATTGTGGACTTCGATAATCGGCATTCCATATATTGGACTGCCTTCTTCTTCAGTTGCAGAGGGATTGACAACATCGTTAGCGCCGATAACTATTGCAACATCTATGGTGTCCATGGATGGGTTTACATCATCAGGCTCAGCAAGCAAATCATATGAAACGTTTGCTTCTGCCAGAAGAACATTCATATGGCCAGGCATACGCCCAGCAACAGGGTGAATTCCATACTTTACCTCTGTTCCATTCTCCTCTAAGAGTTCTCCCATTTCTCGGACAACATGCTGGGCTTGAGCAACTGCCATACCATAGCCGGGAACCACCAAGACGCTAGATGCATTTTCAAGGATTAGGTATGCATCATCAGAGGTAATGGGTTTAACCTCACCCTGCTCCTCAGAAGAGCTTGCCTGACTAACAGATGCATATCCAACAAATAAAATATTGGTGATAGTTCTATTCATGGCCTTAGCCATGATAATAGTCAAAATTAGTCCGCTGGCTCCAACCAATGATCCAGCAACAATGAGTACATTATTAAGTAACAATAAACCTGCAAACGCAGCTGCAATTCCTGAAAGAGAGTTAAGAAGAGAGATCACAACAGGCATATCTCCACCGCCTATCGGCATCACAAACCCAATTCCAGCAACTAGAGTTAAGACTAAGAAAATCGCAAAATAAGATGGTACTTGTGGGATCAATCCAGAAAGAGAAGGCTCAGCTACTACATATATTAAAGCAGGCATGCTGAGATAAAAGAATGATATAAAAATATTTGTAACCATGGAGCCTTTTCCAAGCTTAAGCTTTTCAGAAAGCTTTCCATAAGCTATCAAAGAACCAGAAAATGTGATGCCTCCGATATAGATAGTTAGCATTATCAAAGCATGCTGAAACATAGAGTTGCTCGGCTCATTGAATTGAGACCATGCAATTAGAAATGTTGCCAAGCCACCGAAACCATTAAATAAAGCCACCATCTCTGGAATAGCTGTCATTTTTACTTTAATAGCTATTAAAGAGCCTATAAGACCACCCAGTAAAACACCTGCAAGTATTATCTTTATATCTATCTCAAGACTTAAACAAGTTATTCCAACTGCAGAAAACATAGCGAGGGCAGATAAATAATTGCCTTTAACTGCTGTAGCCTCCTTTCCAAGCATTTTTATTCCAAGAATAAACATTACAGAAGATATGATGTAAACAATGTTTTGAATGACCTGAATGTTAGCTAGATTTTCCATAATTTATTTCTTCTTGAACATGCTAAGCATTCTATTGGTTACTAAATAGCCGCCAAATACATTTATAGAAGCAAATAAAATGGCACCAAAGGCTAATATATCTTGCATCTGACCAGCGCTTGAAAGCATTAGGGCGCCCACCAATGCGATTCCAGAAATAGCGTTAGCCCCTGACATAAGAGGCGTATGAAGTGTGCTTGGAACTTTTGAAATAAGCTCTAAGCCTAAAAAGATAGACAGCAATAAAACGAACCCCAACAATATATACATTTCCATTATGCAAACCTCTCATTCAATATCTTTCCTTCGTAGGCAAGGACACTACTTTGTATGACTTCATCGTCAAAATCAAAATTAATACCATTAGATTCATCATCATAAAAATCAGTAACCCAGTTAATAATATTGTTTGAAAGAGCAAAGGAAGCATGACTCGATACCCTAGAAGCTAAATAAGAAACTCCAACTACCTTAACCCCATTAACATTAACAACTTCATCAACAATAGATCCTTCAACATTACCACCGGTTTCTACAGCCATATCGAGAATAACACTTCCAGGTTTCATTTTTTTAATCGTACTCTCATCAATAATTTTAGGTGCAGGCCTGCCAAAAATTTGAGCTGTTGTAATCACTATATCTGATCGTTCGCACACTAGGCTTTGTAGGTCTTTTTGCTTTGCTATTTGCTCAGGAGTGAGCTCTTTGGCATACCCTTGATCTGTCTGACCAGTATCTCCAAGATCAATTTTTACAAACTTTGCACCCAAAGATTTAACCTGTTCCTCAACAACATCTCTTGTATCAAATGCTTCTACTCTAGCACCTAATCTTTTAGCCGTTGCAATTGCTTGTAGACCAGCAACCCCAACACCAATTACAAATACTCTAGCTGGCTTAAGGGTTCCAGCTGCTGTCATCATCATTGGAAGAGCTGAAGATAAGTGCTGAGCAGCCTCTAAAACTGCCGCATATCCTGCGAGGTTTGCTTGAGAACTTAATACATCCATTTTTTGAGCTCTCGTTATCCTTGGTATAAATTCCATACTAACAATATTAATTTTTGATTGATTTAGCGCTTTTAGCTCATCACCTGCATAAAAGGGATTGAGCATGCCCAAAACTGTGGAGCCTGATTGGATTTTTGTTGATTCGTCAATTGTCAAAGGTGATGGAGTAATAATAAAATTGCCCTGAGATAAGCATTCATCCCTTGATCCAGCTTTCAAACCAAGATCAATAAAAGTTTGATCTGAGATATTTATACCGTTCCCTATTCCTGACTCAAATGAAACAGTTACCCCTGGCAAATCTATAATTTTTTGAATTGTTTCTGGGTGAATCACTGATCGGTGATCTCTAGAGTCTGAGGATTTTAAGGCAACGATATGCATAAAAAATTAATTAATAAAAATTTGTAGTTCATTGCAAATTATTTAAAGGTTATTGTCAATATTTAAAATAAATCCTTTAAAAACAATATTTTAGGGCTATTTATAATGTAGTTGAACTACAATAAGTTAAAAAATTTAACTATAAGTTCAGGCTCACTCCCCCATCCACTGTAATTAATTGACCTGTGATTAACTCACTCTTTTCAATTAAATTCATGATTACTTCAGCAATTGATTCTGGAGAGCATGTTTTACCAAGAGGAGCTGTATTTTGAATATGCTTTTTTGTTCCTTCATACATTTCAACGCCCATACCCTTTTTTAACCATTCTCCTTCAATAAATCCAGGACAAATAGCATTCACCCTAATTGGCCCTAAGTTCCTTGCCATGGATAAAGTCATAGTATTTAAAGCTCCCTTTGAGGACGCATAAGCAACTGAACTGCCTATTCCCTTTATTCCACCAATAGAGGAGATATTTACCACGCATGGATTTGCGCTTTTTAATAAATGCTCTTTTGCAGCTTTAACCATTTGAAATGGTCCTATAACATTTACACCGTAAATATATTGAAAATCTTCAGCATCAAGAATATCTAGATCAGAATGATCCCAAGCAAATTTGGTTGTCCCAGCATTATTAATAATAGCGTCAATCCTCCCCCATTTGTTAATAGCTTTGTTAATGCTTGCTATACATTCAATGTCTTTTGAAACATCAGCTTGCAATGCAACAACCTCTGCATGTTCATTTGTACAATTTTTAGCTACTTGCTCTGCATCCTCAATAGAAGAGGAGCATGTGATCAACACATTCCAACCATTTTTAGAGAGCATGTTTGCTGTAGCAGCTCCAACCCCCCTGCTTCCCCCGGTGACAATGGCTACTGGATTATCTGACATAGTGTTAGCTTCCTTAAATAAAAAATAATAAACTTACCTATTCTTGCATGCAATGATGTAATCTGCCACTTTAAAAGAAGTAGTGTTTATGACTCAAAATATTGATCAAAATGAAGTAAATAAGTTTGCTGAAATAGCAGAGAGTTGGTGGGATCCAACTGGTGACTTTAAGCCTTTACATGTAATTAACCCTCTTCGAGCAAACTATATAGACAAAAAATCATCCGTAAAAGGTTTAAAGGTATTAGATGTTGGGTGTGGTGGCGGTCTCTTAGCAGAGGCCCTTAATTCAAAAGGAGCTCAAGTAACTGCTATTGATGTAACGGAAGCTAACATTGGAGTTGCTCAACTTCATGCAGAAAAAATGCAAATTAATATCGATTACAGATTGATCACTGCTGAAGATTTAGCAAAAAATGAAAAAGAGTCTTTTGATGTAGTTACCTGCTTAGAGGTAATTGAGCATGTGCCAGATCCTAGTCAACTTATCAAAGCGTGCTCTGACCTTCTCAAACCTCATGGCCAAATGTTTCTTTCAACTTTAAACAGAAATGCCAGGTCATTTGTCACAGCAATTGTTGGTGCTGAATATATTTTTAATATATTGCCCAAAGGAACACATGAATGGGATAAGTTTATCAAGCCATCGGAATTAGAAAGGTATATGCGAAATGCTGGCATAAAATTAATGGAAAGTAAGGGGATGTTTTACAATCCGATTTTCCATACTGCTAATTTGAATAATGACCTTGGGGTTAACTATCTGATGCATGGGTCTAAAAATGCCTAAAGGTGTGTTGTTTGATCTTGATGGCACTCTTTTAGATTCAGCTCCAGACTTTATTGTGAGCTTAGATAATTTACTTGAACGATATAATCAACCAAAACTTGATCCTGAAATCATCAGGAGTCATGTGTCTGATGGAAGTTGGAAGCTTACCAGTCTAGGCTTCAACATCGACATATCTGATGATAAGTGTGCTGTTTTAAGAGAAGAGCTGTTAGAAGAATACGAATTAAATCTTTTGCAATACGGAGGTGCTTTTGATGGAATTAAAGAGATGTTGGCCTCATTAGAAGAAGATAATATTCCTTATGGAATTGTAACCAATAAACCACTACGTTTTGCAAAGCCGATCTTAATGAATGAGATTGCCTTTAAAAATTGTAAAACTCTGATCTGCCCAGATCACTTGCATGCTATCAAGCCAGACCCTGAAGGAATTTTAAAAGGTTGCAAGGATTTAGGCATACATCCTGCGGAATGCATCTATGTTGGCGATCATGAAAAAGACCTTGAGGCAGGAATTAACGCAGGAACACAAGTTATTGCTTGTTATTTTGGATATTCACTTAAAGCTAGTGATCATAGCGAACATATTCTTGGGGCCGACCACCCAAGCGACCTTTATAAATTAATTTCACAACTGTAAAAATGGATCTTTCTAACAGAACAATACTTATAACCGGTGCAACCGACGGGATTGGTAAGGTTTTAGCGATTGAGTTTTCAAAGTTGGGGTCCAATATTATTCTTTTGGGCAGGGATTCTTCTAAGTTAGACAAAGTTTATGACCAACTTGATCACTCTTTTCAATCTCAAAAACACTTAATCTTGCAGGCTGACCTTGGTTTATTGAACAATGAATCAGCACATGAAATTCTCAATGCAATTGCTGAAGAGTTTACTTCGCTGGACGGCATTATCCATAATGCAGCGATCTTGGGCACAATGACAACTTTAGAAGATTATGAATTGTCACGATGGGATGAGGTTTTGAATGTTAATCTCAGAGCTCCATTTCTGCTTACCAAAACCCTAAAAACAATGCTTGAAACATCAATGCTGCCAAGAATTATTTTTACTTCATCTGGAGTAGCAAATATGGGTAGAGCTTTTTGGGGTGCCTACTCAGTTTCAAAATTTGGTTTAAAGGGATTGGCAGAAATATTTGCTAATGAATTAGAGACAACCTCCTCTATTAAAGTATTTAATTTTGATCCTGGTGCAACCCAAACAAAAATGAGGGCATCTGCAAGACCTGCTGAAAATCCCACTTTGCTCAAAACCCCCAGTGATCTTGTAAATTGTTACTTGTGGTTTTTTAGTAAAGAAAGCTCTGATTCAAAACAGAACTACTTCGAATATGCTGATCTATCTAAAAAAGTGACTACCACATAAAAAGACTTAAATAAGTTCTTCAGGGTCTGAGTTAAAATTTTATTCTTTAGAAATTTTCAATAAAACCTTGCGCTTTATCACTTTCCATAATTTTGGAGTTCTTGAATTTGAGATTCTGTTAAGTTCATGCATGAGCCCTCTCTCAGAGTAGAGGGTAAAAAAATTGGTCCGATCCTAACTCTTTTCAATCTGCTAACTTCTAAATCTTGAGATTCAAAGAGTTTTCTAACCTCACGATTTTTTCCAGTCAGCATGCAAACTGAAAACCATTGATTCGAGCTTTGTTTTTCTCCTGGGACAATGTCTGAGAATTTATATACTTCATTTTCAATTTTCACACCTGATAGCATATTTTTTTTCTTTTGCTCATTGAAATGACCTCTTGCTCTTACAAGATACTCTCTGTCAATTTCAAATGAAGGGTGCATAAGTTGATGGGCAAAAGTTCCATCATTTGTAAATAGCATCAAGCCAGAAGTATTGATATCTAACCTTCCAACCGCAATCCAGTCAGGCTCATTTTGAACTTTTGGAAGAAAATCAAACACAAGTTTAATTTTCTTCTCATCTTTTTTTGAAGATAGTACTCCACGGGGTTTATTTAGCATAATTACTTTTAAATCCGCTGTTTTTAAAAGCACTCTCTCGCCCTCAAAAGTAACTTCATCAGTTTCGGTAACCTTGGTTCCTAAAACAGCCAGTTTACCGTTCACATAAACTTTATTGTCCTTTATGAGTTGCTCACATGAGCGCCGCGAACCTAAGCCGGCTTGAGCCAAGAATTTCTGCAGTCGCAGCATAAGCTAACCTGCTTCTAGTTGATCCAGGGCATCTTCCGCTGGTAAAGCCTCAGGCAATGGAGGTAAATCATTGATTGATTTGAGATTTAAATCATTCAAAAATATTTTAGTTGTTTCATATAAAGCAGGACGACCAGGAACATCACGATAGCCTGATACTTTGATCCACTCTCTATCAAGCAATGATCTAATTATTTGAGTGCTAACAGTAACACCTCTTATGTCCTCAATATCACCCCTAGTAACCGGTTGTTTGTAAGCAATTATGGACACAGTTTCCATCAATGCTTTAGAAAGTCTACTTGATGTATCATTCCATAAAGGATAAAGACAGTCGCCATAATTCTCTCTTACCTGCATCCTAAAGCCTGAAGCCACCTCTTTGATTTCAATAGAGCTCTCAGCATATCTTTCCTCTAAAGAATTTAAAGCTACTTTGATGCTTGGTAAATCTACTTCTATATTCTGAGATCCCATTAGAGCTTTCATTTCAGACAAACGCATGGGTCTTCCAGCGCCAAAGAGAATAGATTCAACAACATTAGGTAAGTTTTGCAAATCAGTCATCTAGTGAACTCCTCGATTAGTTGATTTTAGATAAAGTTGATTAGAGTCTTTATTTTGAATAAGCTCAACATGCCCATCTTTAGCTAAATCTAAAGAGGCCAATAATGCAACGACAACACCCTGCTTACCCTCTTTTTTCTGATATGTTTGAAAGAATTGAATCACATTTCTTTTATTGAGAATTGATAAAATCAAAGCAATTCTGTCTTGGGTAGATAATTCCTCAAAATGGATTTCATGATGTGCTGAAAATTTGGGTCGAGTTGAAACTTCATTAAATATTACTGCAAGCTCTTGAGCAGATATATCTAATGCTGCTTCACGCTCTCTAAATTTTGGCAAAGCTGTTGATGCAAGAAAAAAATCTCTATCTAATCTAGGTAAATTAGAGATAGATTCGGATGCACTTTTGTACCTTTGATATTCCTGCAACCTTCTAATAAGTTCTGATCGAGGATCTTGCTCTTCCTCCTCTTCTTCGGACTGAGGAATCAACATTCTAGATTTGATTTGAGCAAGGGTTGCAGCCATCACCAAATAATCAGCTGCAAGCTCTATTTTTAATGCATCCATTAATTCAATATATTGAATGTACTGATCTGTAATCTCAGAAATGTCCAAATCCAAAATATTAATATCTTTCTTTTGAATCAAGTAAAGCAATACATCCATTGGGCCAGAAAAATCCTCTAAGAAGATTTCTAAAGCTTCCGGCGGAATAAATAAATCGTCAGGAAGTTGCGTTAAAGCCTCACCTTTAAATTGCGGAAATTCTAGCTGTGCTTGAGACTTCATAAGTTCAATTTATACAAGATGCTGTAATTATAAGCTCTTTTTAACACAACATCTTGTGATTTTGCATAAAAATGTTGATTTAAAAGGTTTTCATCGGTCTTTAAAAAAAATTAATAAGATTAGTGAAAGCCTATTTTTTTAATTTAATTGCATTAATATTTGAGCATGGAATCCATTTACCACACAGACAATACAAGAATTGTTGAAAAATTCGATCTCATTACACCAAATGATGTAATCTCAGAATATCCTTTGACTGATAATATTTCGAAATTAGTGTATGGGACTCGAAATGAAGCTAGTCAAATTCTTCACGGAAAAGATGATAGAGTAATTGTTGTTTGCGGGCCATGCTCAATTCATGATCCAAAATCAGCTCTTGAATACGCTCATTTATTGAAAGAAGCCAAAGATTCGCTAAATGCTAATTTATTAATAATTATGAGAGTCTATTTTGAAAAGCCCAGAACAACAGTTGGCTGGAAGGGCTTGATCAATGATCCGGACATTAACGAAAGCTATGATGCAAACAAAGGTCTGATGCTGGCAAGAAAAATTCTTAGGGACATTACTGCTATGGGGCTACCTGTGGGTACAGAATTTTTAGACCCTATTTCACCTCAGTATGTTGCAGATCTTATTTCTTGGGGAGCAATCGGAGCTAGAACTGCAGAAAGTCAATCTCACAGAGAATTAGCCTCCGGTCTTTCTTGCCCAATAGGAATTAAAAATGGGACAACCGGTGCATTGAAACCGGCAATTGATGGTATTCAAGCAGCAAATCATCCTCATGTATTTTTTTCCAATACAAAAGATGGACGAGTATCAATATACAAAACTTCAGGGAATTCAGATTCACATATTATTTTACGAGGTGGAAAAGAGCCTAATTTTAGCTTGGAAGCAATTCAACAAACATTAACTGCATTGGTTGAAGCTGATGTGAATGACTCTATTATGGTTGATGCGAGCCATGGAAATAGCCAGAAGCAGTTTAAAAAGCAAATTGATGTTGTAAACGATTTGGCTGAACAAATTGCATCAGGCAATCAAAGCTTGAGAGGCCTCATGCTCGAAAGTCATTTGGTTGAAGGCAATCAGAGCATCACAGATAACCTCACATACGGTCAAAGTATTACAGATGCATGCATGAATTGGGATGACACTCTTAATTGCCTCAATGTGATCAGCGAAGCTGTGCAAAAGAGGCGAGGATAATTGAAAGAAGACTTATTTACTTTCTCTATTCAACAAGCCGAAACTCTTGGCTTGGGGTGTGCCATTGTCCTTGCTGCTGCAAAAACAATTAAAACTGAGTTAGCTTCTCCTGAAGAAATAACTGCCAGCCTTAAAGAAAAAATTCCTTTTTTAGAAGAACAGGAAATTCTTAAAAATATTAAAAGATTAATCGATTTAAAACTAATCTCTTCAGAGGTAATCTCTAAGAAAAATGAGCCTGCCAGAAATAAAAATCTTTACTCTTTAAAACTGCCTTCAAATAATTTTAATGCGGGCAAAAGAAAGCTCGAGCATTCCTGGGCTCCTTCTGCGCAAGCATTTGAAGTGTTGGGAATGGGAAAGATTAATAATGAATTTATTGAAAGTAAGGTAAATGAATTCAAAATGTATTGGCTTGAAAAAAATCAAGTCAGGGATAACTGGAATGTGTTATTTGTAGATTTCATTCGAAGAGAATGGGTTAAAGAAAACTCGGAAAATAAGGGTTTGCCTGTTTGTATTGATGATAATTGGTCACCTTCTTCTGATGCTTTTGATATTTTGGAATTGGCAAATGTTTCAAAAAATGATGCCTTAAAGCACTTGAAGGAGTTTATACTTTACTGGAAAGAAAATGGAACTGCGCTAAGGTCTTGGAACTCAAAATTTGTTGATTTTGTAAAACGAAAAGAGTTTATTGGTTCTTACGAAGAAAAAAATGGAAAAAAAACTTACAGACATAATGAACCAGGAGAGTTTTCTCAAAAATTCAAAGACAGAACGAAAGATGATTCCTGGGCAGAAAATCTCGAATTCTGATCGAAAAGGCTTTATCGAAGCTGTTGATAATCTTTTTTTGAAACTTGAACTTTCTTATCATTATCAATTTTATAAAGTCTTTGGTACTGATCACAGACTTACTGAGGCAAAGAAGCTTTGGGCAGAAAGTTTAAAAAAATATCCTGCAGAATGTATTAATGCTGCAATTGAAACTGTTATTCAATCCAATGATTATCTTCCAACTCTCACAGAGGTGCTAAAAGCCTGCTCAGGATCAATGGGTGCAATCAATATCCCAACTCCACAGGAAGCATTTATTGAAGCACAAAAATCTTCATCACCAAGACAAAGCTTTCCTTGGACTCATCCAATTATTTATTGGGCAGGAAGAGAGATTGGATGGGAGTTAATTAATTCCCAAAACAATTCAAATGCCTTTCAAGCTTTTTCAAAGACCTATATGCGCTTGGTCAAGGAAATGAAAGCTGGCAAAGAATTTAAGGTTGCTCCTCAAGAAAAACCAAAAGCATTGGAACCTTTAGATATAGATTTATTACACGAGCTTAGGAAAAAACATAATCTATAAATGTAAAGTATACTTTACAAAAAAGATGAACTATAATCCATCCCCGCTTGTCTAAATAAAAACATCGGGAAAACTATAAAAAAATAAATGTCAAAAAACGTTAGGATCTCTTTATACATATTAATTCCAGTAATAGCATGGATGATTTCTGGTCAATTTGTAGAGGAGAAAATATTTGTTGACAAAATTGATAGCAAATTATCCTCTGTAGTGATTTCTGAGAGTCAATCTGAATTTTTCTCGCCTTCGATTAAACTAAATTCTTCGGCTACTTCTGAGAAAAGAGTAAATATACTAGCAAAGACATCCGGAGAAGTTATGCCAAATAATGTCTTGCAGGGTGATTGGGTAGAAAAAGACCAAGTACTCTGTAGGCTGGGTGTCGTAGAGCTTAACAGAACAGAAGTTAAAGCTCCGTTTAAAGGATATATTGAAAGAATTGTTAAGCCTGGAAATTATATAAGCAAAGGTCAAACATGCGCAGTAATTATAGAATTAGATCCAATTACTTTTGTTGCTGAGATTCCTGAAACTGAAATAAAAAAAGTCATTAGCAATCAGAATGTTGAAATTAAACTTGTTACAGGTGAATTGATCAAGAGTAAATTAACTTTTGTATCAAAAAGTGCATCAGCCTCAACTCGCACCTTTAGGGTTGAAGCTAAAGTCTCCAATGCTAGCGGCAAAATAAGAGATGGAATTACTGGAACAATGACCATTCTAACTAACAAGGTTCTTGCCAATAAAATATCGCCATCAATTTTACTGTTATCAGACGAAGGTGACCTTGGTGTCAGAGTTGTTGATAATAACGATGAAGTTGTATTTTTACCAATCAAGATTATCGAAGATACGAATGATGGGATATGGGTTACAGGAATTCCCAACCTTTCAAAGCTCATTGTGCTTGGTCAAGGGTTTGTCAAAAATGGCGAGAAGGTGCAAACAACTTTCCTGACTGATGTATGATTAAAATTGTAGATTTTGCTTTGTCAAAAGCAAGAACTACTCTTGCCTTAGCTCTGCTTGTTATTATTGCAGGTTCAGTCGCTCGATCTGCTCTTGGCGTGGCTGCTGATCCAAACATCCAATTACCTCTTGTTAGCGTGGAAGTATTTTTAGACGGAGCTTCTCCAGAAGACGCCTCAAGACTGATTGCGAGACCATTGGAAACTAGAATTAGAAGCGTTCCTGGCGTAAAGGAGCTATCTTCATCAGCAAGGTTAAGTTATGCGCGAATTGTTGCAGAGTTTGAGGTTGGCTATAACATAGATACTGCTCTAAGAGATATCAAACAAGCGGTAGAAGAAGTTAAATTTGAACTCCCAAGAGAAGCGGAAGATCCTCAAATAAGAGAATATTCTTTTGCTATGTTCCCAGTGATGAACTTAAGTCTTATTGGATCTGCATCCTTGAGACAAAAAGTATTTATAGCAAGAGAATTGCAAGATAAATTGGAATCTATCAGCGAAGTCCTTGCAGCAGATCTTGAGGGAGTTCCTCAAGAAGTTCTTGTAGGGATCATAGACAAGTCCAAAATGGAAACCTATGGAATTACTCTAAATCAACTGTATAACGCTATTTCAAGCAACAACTTAATTATTCCAGGTGGTGCTCAAGATACAGGTTCAGGTAAATTTAATATTGAAGTTCCCGGTATTTTTGAAACAGCAGAGGATGTTTATAACATTCCCATCAAAGTCACTCGCGATGCAGTTGTAACCTTAAGTGATATTGGAGAAATAAAGAGAACTTTTAAAGATTATTCTTCTTTTGCCAAGGTAAATGGCAAGGATGCCATAACTCTTGAAATCAGAATAAGAGTTGGTGCAAATGCAATTGATGCAAAAACTAAGATTTTAAAAGTAGTATCTGATTTCCAAGAAACCTTGCCCCCTAATCTTTCAATAGTCAAAACTAATGATGAGACTGTCTGGGCAGAAATGATGATTTCTGAGCTTGAGGGGAATATTATTACAGCCATTTTCTTAGTGATGGTTCTAGTCATTGCAAGCATGGGTGTGAGAGTTGGGATGCTGGTCGGCCTTTCGATTCCTTTTTGTTTTTTATTAACCTTTATTATCTTAAAGGTCGTAGGAATTGAATTTAACTTTTTAGTCATGATGGGTCTTCTCCTTGGGTTGGGAATGCTGATCGATGGATCAATAGTGGTAACAGAATATGCCGATAGAAAAATTTCTGAAGGTTTGAATAGATTGGAAGCATATCGAATGGCTTCTAAAAGAATGTTTTATCCGATCCTCTCATCAACAGCCACTACCATTGCTGCTTTTATACCCTTAATTTTTTGGCCAGGCTTCACTGGGCAATTTATGCGCTATCTTCCTGTAACAGTTTTTATTGTTTTGACTGCTTCCCTAGTATACGCAATGATTGTAACTCCTGTTATAGGTTCAATATTTGGACAAAGAAAATCGACTCTTGTATCTGGTGAAAATGAACAAACGGGTGAAATTGTATTTGATAAGATTTCTACTTTTTACGGAAAATGGCTTAAAACATTTATTAAAAATCCTGGTGAGACTCTAATAGCTGTGCTTATGCTTCTTTGGTTCTTTGGGTATGCCATGTATGGAAACTTTGGTAAAGGAACCATTTATTTTGCTGAAGTGGATC